>JAEEGL016883302.1_pt1 | contig 72739 bp, 70 predicted proteins | sample 9134231 | NCBI WGS metagenome assembly JAEEGL01 (sample SAMN16246548, study PRJNA631951) | gut metagenome | biome: gut microbiome; feature: rumen; material: fiber-attached | host: Bos | place: Iran: Karaj | collected 2018-10 | reverse complement strand
GAAGCATTAATACCTCAAGAAGAAATAATTGTTACTATAACAAATAAGAATTATATTAAGAGATTACCAAAAGATACTTATAAATCTCAACATAGAGGTGGAGTAGGAATTAAAGGAATTACTACAACAGATGATGATTTTGTAGAACAATTATTATCACTTAATACACATGATTTTATACTATTCTTTACTAATAAAGGAAAAGTATATAGAATGAAAGGATATAATGTTCCCGAATACTCTAGAACTGGAAAAGGTCTTCCAATTGTTAATTTATTACCATTAGAAAAAGACGAAAAAGTTAATACAATGTTATGTGGAAAAGCAGAAGATATAAACAAATGTTTGTTCTTTAGTACAAAACAAGGATTTGTTAAGAGAACAAAGGTAAGTGAATTCTTTAATATAAGACAATCCGGAAAAATAGCAATAACATTAAAAGAAAACGATGAATTAATATCTGTTAAGACAACAGAAGGCAATAGTCAAATAATGATGTGTTCTTCAAATGGTAGAATGGTAAGATTTGATGAAAATCAAATAAGAATTATGGGAAGAACAGCATCAGGTGTTAGAGGAATTAACCTTGGTAATGATGTATGCGTTGGATCAGAAATATCAGAACCAGGAAAACTATTATTAGTAGTATCAGAAAAAGGATATGGAAAGAAAACACCAATAGAAGATTATAGAGAAACAAAGCGTGGTAGCAAAGGTGTTAAAACAATAAATATATCTGAAAAAACAGGTAAGATAGTTGGATTCAAATCAACAGATAATGATAAAGATCTTATGATAATATCAAATAATGGAATTATAATAAGAATGGATGTTAATGCAATATCTCAAATGGGTAGAGTAACAAAAGGTGTTAAATTAATTAATTTAAAAGAAAATAATGTAGTAGCATCTATATCAATAGTTGAAAAGGAAGATGAAATAGAAGAAGAAACTGAAGAGTAATTCTTCTTCTTTTTATTTCTCGGGAAATAATATAGAAAGAAATATAATGTTCCACGTGAAACATCAAAAAAAATATTTCCCGGGAAATATTTTTATACCAATTAAAACTTATGTTTCACGTGAAACATTAAAATAGTTGATATATATTTTAAAATAAAGTATAATTTAGTTGTGCAACGGCGATTGTATGAATCAGGTCAGAACCGGAAGGTAGCAGCCTTAAGTAAAAATACCGTGTGCACATTTTTTATGTAACAAAATGTTCCACGTGGAACATTTTATTTATAGAACTCAAAGCTAATGTTTCACGTGAAACATTAAAAAAATATTTCCCGGGAAATATTTTTAAACAAAATAAATATAATGTTCCATGTGAAACTATAATAAAACAATATTAATAATTTGCATCGAATATTAATTAATTGATAAATATATCAACTCAGTGCAAATAATATAAACATCAATGTTCCACGTGAAACATTAAAAAAATATTTCCCGGGAAATATTTTTTAAAAGAAATTCAATGTTCCACGTGAAACATTATTATGAATATAATAAATTATTGATTTATGTTATAGCAATATGTATAATACAATTTTGTAATTAGGTGATTATAATGAATGATTTAATAATTGATAAATTAATAAAAGAATCAAAAAAAGCGAATAAATATAAAGATATTCCAATAGCTTGTATTATCACTAAAGACGATAAGATTGTATCAAAAGCATATAATCAGAAAGTAAAGAATAATGATCCGTTAGCACATGCAGAAATAATTGCTATAAGAAAAGCGTGTAAAAAATTAAATACATATAATTTAATAGAATGCAAATTATATACAACTTTATACCCATGTAATATGTGCAAAGAAGTTATAAAAGAATCAAGAATAAAAGAAGTATATTATATATTAGATAGTGAAAAAACAGTTAAAGATAGCACTAAATATATAAAAATCAACAATGTTCCACGTGAAACATTGATAGATAATTACAAAAAAGAACTAAAATATTTTTTTAAAAGTATGAGATAGAAAAAGAAAAGTATATTTGATATAATTTTATGGGAGGTTTAATATGTCATACATATCATTATATAGAAAATATAGACCACAAACATTTAAAGATGTAGTGGGGCAAAATGTTGTTGTTCAGATACTAAAAAATAGTATAAAAGACGAAAAGATAGGCCATGCTTATATATTTAGTGGACCAAGAGGAACAGGAAAAACTAGTATAGCCAAGATTTTTGCACGTGCTGTTAATTGTCTTAATAATAAGTATGGAGAAATATGTAATGAATGTGAAATATGTAAAATTAATCCCAACGAAAATGTAGATATTATTGAAATAGATGCAGCAAGTAATAATGGTGTAGAAGAAATTAGAGAAATAAGAAACAATGTCAAAATTATGCCTACTAAAATGAAATATAAAGTATATATAATTGATGAAGTACATATGTTATCGAATAGTGCATTTAATGCATTATTAAAAACATTAGAAGAACCACCAGCACATGTAATATTTATATTAGCTACAACAGAATTTAATAAGATTCCAATAACTGTAGTATCTAGATGTCAAAAATTTGATTTTAAAAAGATAAAAAATGATGAAATAATTAGTAGATTAAAATATATATTAAAAGAAGAAAAAGAAGAATTATCAGATGAAATAATAGAATTTATAGCAAGAAATTCTGATGGTGGATTAAGAGATGCTGTAAATATATTAGACCAAATTTTATCTTTTAATAATAAAAATATAACAATGAGTGATGTTTATAATTTGTTAGGATTATATAATGAAGAAAAATTATTCAATTTAATTGATAAAATATTTAAAGGAAATATAGAAGAAACAATAAATATATTAAATGAATATAGCGAAACAGAAAGAAATTATATATATTTATGTGATAAGTTAATTGAAATAATTAATAATATATTAATATATAATGGATCAGATAAATATTTTACAAAAACGTATGAAGAACAAATAAGAAAATATAGTAAAGTAGAAATTGATAAAATATATGAAGTATCTGAATTGTTATTAAAGCTTGATAATGAATTAAGAAAGACATCTAATCAAAAATTATTGATGGAAGTATATCTATTAAAAATAGTATTATTATTTAAAAATGAAGATGTTAATAAAAAAATAGAAAATAATGAAGAAAAAGAAAAAATATTAAAAAAAGATACACAAAAAGAAGAAAATGTATATAAAAAAGAAAAAAATGATAATAATGATATAGATCTAGAAAATGTAAAGAGTGTAAGAATAAATAATGCATTTGCTGGAGCAAATAAAGAATTAAAAAAAGAATTTGTGGATAGATATGATGAAATAAATGACTATATATCACAAAAAGAATATACTTCACTAGCAAATCTACTAGTAAAATCTGTTCCAGAGGTTGTAGCAGATAAAAATATAATATTTACATGTAAAAAAGATATAGATACAAATTTATTTAATATAAATTTAGATGAAATTCAAAAGTTACTTAAAAAAATATATGGAAAAAAATATAATGTAATAGCACTTACTAATGATGAGTGGAAAAATATAAAAGAAGAATATATTAAAAATATAAAAAATGGTGTAAAATATACATATATTGAAGAAATAAATAAAAAGAAAAAAAGTAATAGTGTACTACAAGAAAGTCTAGAAGATATATTTGGTAGTGACTATAAAAATGTAGAATGAGAGGAAAAAAATATGAATATTCAAGCAATGATGCAACAGGCAAAAAAATTACAAAGTCAATTAGAAAAAACAACTAATGAAATTAATGAAAAAACTTTTACATTTGAAAATGATAATGTTCTAGTAGAAGCATTAGGAAGTAATAAAATAACAAAAATGGAAATAAAAAATAAAGATATTTTAGAAGATGATGAATTATTAGCAGATGTTATAACAGTAGCTATTAATAATGTACTAGATGAAATTAAAAAAGAAAAAGATTCTAAATTAGGTAAACTAACTGGTGGAATGGGAGGATTATTCTAAAAATGCCACTACCAAAAAGTTTTTCAACACTTGTAACAAATTTAACAATGTTACCAGGTGTAGGAGAAAAAACAGCAGAAAGATATGCTTATTCTTTATATGATAGAGATATAGAAGAAATTGAAAACTTATCATCATCATTAATAGAATTTAAAAAGAATATTAAAACATGTAAAATATGTGGATGTATAAGTGATTTTGATGAATGTGAAATATGTTCAGATAAAACAAAAGATAAATCAACAATTTGTATTGTAGAAGATTCTAAAAGCGTATTTTTTATAGAAAAAACTGGAAAATACAATGGATATTTTCATGTTTTAGGTGGATTAATATCACCAATTGAGGGAATTAACCCTGAAAATTTAAATATAGGATCATTAATTAATGATAGAATAAACAAAGATGTTAAAGAAATAATAATTGCATTAAATCCCTCAATAGAGGGAGAAGTAACATCGATGTATATTCAAAAATTATTAGAAAAATATGATGTAAAAGTATCTAGATTATCATATGGAATTCCAATGGGAAGTGATATGGAATATTTAGATCCATTAATGATTTCTAAAGCACTAGATGACAGAAAAATAATATCTTAACTCCTTTAAGGAGTTTTTATATATACTTTGACTTTTTAAGTAAAAAATATATAATATACATTGTTTATGGAGGAAAATTGAAAAAATTAATAGATTATTTTAAAGAACAGAAAAAAACAGACAAAATTTCCCATTCATATTTAATAGGAAATGTTTTTTATGATGATGTAAAAGAAGAAATAGAAGAAATAATAAATAATATATTAATAAATTCAAAAATGAAAATTGAAGAGAATCCAGATGTAATAATATTGAAAAATAGAGAAGAAAAGATAGGAAAAGATGATATTGTAAATTTAATTGATAATGTTAATAAAACATCACAATTTCATGATGGAAAAGTTTATATAATAGAAAACACTGAAGAATTAAATGATTCAGCTTGTAACTCATTATTAAAAACATTAGAAGAACCTCCAAAAGGTGTATATGCTTTATTATTGACAAGCAATATAAATAATGTAAAAGAGACAATTTATAGTAGATGTCAAAAATTATTTATATCATCAGAAACAGAAGATGAGAATTATGATGAAAATATAGATTTAATAACTGATGATATAATAAACATGATTGAAGAAAATAAAGAAAAAACAATATCAAGAAAGTATAAAATATATAGTATAATTGAAGACAGAAATATGTTTAATGATATTTTAAAAAGAATGTTAATAAAATATAAGTATAAATTAGAAAAAGCATTAAACGAAAATAAAGAAAAAGAAATAGAAGCTATATCAAATAAAATTATTGTTATTAATAACAATATTAATAGAATGAAATATCCACTAAATAAAAATATGAGTATAGATAGATTAATTATAGAAATGGTAAGGTGTGAAGATGAGAACTGTAAAAGTCGAATTTAAAAAAAATGGAAAACAATATATATTTTTTGATAATAATATAGAATTAAATGAAGAAGATAATGTAATTGTTGAAACAGAAAAAGGATTACAATTTGGAACAGTAGTAGCATTAGGAGAATCTGTAGAAAATGAAGATCATGCTTTTGTATATAGAGTTGCAAGCAAAGAAGATGTTAAACAACATAATAAAAATATAAAAGAAGCAAAAGAAGCACTTTTAAAAGCAGAAGAAATTGCTAAAGAATTAAATTTAGATATGAAATTTATAGATTCATCATTTACATTTGATAAAAAACAATTAATATTCCAATTTTTAGCTGATAATAGAATTGATTTTAGAGAATTAGCAAAATCCTTAGCAGCTATTTATAAAACAAGAATTGAATTAAGACAAGTAGGAGCAAGAGATAAAGCAAAAGAAGTATCTGGAATTGGTCCATGTGGAAGAAAATTATGTTGTGCATCATTTTTAAACGATTTAGATTCAGTTGGAATTGCACAAGTAAAAAATCAAAATCTTGCACTAAATCCAACAAAAATAAATGGAGTATGTGGTAGACTATTATGTTGTTTAAATTTTGAAGATAGTTTATATAAAGAATTTAGAAAAAATTTACCTGAAATTGGTGATAAAACAACCGTAAATGGTAAAGATGCAACAGTAGTTTCTTTAGATATACCTGCACAAAAATATACTGTGTTAACAGATGAAGATAACGAAAGAATAGAAATTAATGCTAAAGTAGAGCAAAAAAAGGAAGAGAATAAAAAAGAAAAAAACAGAGATAATAAATATGAAAGAAGATACAGTAATAAATGATTTAGTTTATTTTGAAAATTTAAAAATTGTACAAAATAAAAAGTATTTTAATTTTAGTTTGGATTCAGTATTGCTTCCAAATTTTTCTATTGTTAATAAAAATACAAAAATTTTAGATTTATGTACTGGAAATATACCAATACCACTAATATTATCATTAAAAACAAATCAAAAAATATATTGTTGTGAAATACAAAAAGAAATATATGATTTAGCACAAAAAACAATTCTAATAAATAAATTAGAAGATAAAATAGAAATATATAATATAGATGCAAAAAATATAACAAATTATTTCGAAACAGATACATTTGATTTAATAACATGTAATCCACCATATTTTAAAATAAATGATGGTAGTATTATTAATGATAATAATGTAAAATCAATAGCTAGACATGAAATAATGATAACAATAGATGATATAATAAAAATAGGAAGAAAACTTCTTAAAAATAATGGATCTCTTTGTATAGTTCATAGAACAGATAGATTATTTGAAATAATTAATAAAATGAAAGAAAATAATATTGAAGTAAAAAGAATAAGATTTATTTATCCTAAAAAAGATAAAGAATCAAATCTAGTATTAATAGATGGACATAAAAATGGAAAAGAAGGAGTAAAAATTTTACCACCATTATATGTACATAATGATGATGGAAGTTATACAGAAGAAGTATTAAAAATGTTTGGAAAGTGATATAAATGGAAAACAAATATGGAATTTTATATTTAATACCAACTCCAATTGGAAATATTAAAGATATAACATTAAGATCTTTAGATATATTAAATGAAGTAGATATAATATATGCTGAAGATACTCGTGAGACACTAAAATTACTAAAGTTTTATAACATAAATAAAACAGTATCATCATGTCATAAATATAGTGAGATGATGCACAAAAATAAAATAATTAATGAATTAAAAAATGGTAAAAATATAGGATACATGACAGATAGAGGAACTCCTCTAATAAGTGATCCTGGAAACGTAATAGTTACTTATGCAATAGAAAATAATATTAAAGTAGTTGCTCTTCCAGGAGCAAGTGCGTTACTACCAGCAATAAATATGTCTGGTTTATCAAATGAAAGATTTCTATTTTATGGATTTTTAAAATCACAAAAAAATATTGCTAAAAAAGAATTAATTGATTTAAAAGAAATAAAACAAACAATAATTTTTTATGAAGCACCACATAGAATAAAAGAAACATTAGAATTAATATTAGAAGTATTTGGTAATAGAAAAATTGCTCTTGCAAGAGAAATAACTAAATTATATGAGGAAGTAAGAAGAGGAACTATTACTGAAATATTAAAAAATATAGATACTATTAAAGGAGAAATTGTAATAGTAGTAGAAGGATATATAGAAGAAAAACAAGAAATAGACTATGATGTAAAAATAAAAGAATTAATATCAAAAGGATACTCAAAAAGAGATGCTATAAAAGAAATAGCAGACAAATATAATATAAGTAAAAATAAATTATATAATACTTATAAGGAAGGATAGAATTATGAAGTTAATAGTAGGACTTGGAAATCCAGGTAAAGAATATGAAGACACAAGACATAATACAGGATATAATGTCTTAAATTATTATGCAAAAGAAAATAATTTAACATTCAAAAAGAAATTCAATGCAGAATATACTGAAACAAATATAAATGGTGAAAAAGTTCTACTTGTAAAACCAACAACATTTATGAATCTATCTGGTAACGCTGTTATAGAATTTGTTAATTTTTATAAAATAGAAAATAAAGATATATTAATTATATATGATGATAAAAATTTTTCAGTTGGAACATATAAAATTAAAAGAAAAGGATCAGATGGAGGACATAATGGAATTAAGCATATTTTAAGTGTTCTTCATACAGAAGATATAGCTAGAATAAAAGTAGGTATATCGAATAATAAAGGTGATTTAATAGAATATGTTTTAGGAAATTTTAGTAAAAAAGATAAAGAAATATTAAATAATTTATATCCAAAAATATGTAATATAATTGAAGACTTTTGCAAATTATCAATTGATGAATTAATGAATAATTATAATGGTATAAAAGATGAAGAATGAACTATATAAACAATTATTTGATTTTAATATTGATAAATATAAAAAAATATCAGTAAGTAAAAATGAAATATATAATCAATTATTGTTATATATGTTTTTTTCATCTAGAAAAAACTTAATATTAGTTTATCCAACATTAAATGAAGCAACTGAAATGTATAATGAATTGAAAAACTATATAGATGAAGTATATATATTTCCTGAAGATGATTTTATAACAAAAAAAGCAATCGCATCATCACCTGAATTATTATATATGAGAAGTAAATTATATAATAAAATAGGAGATACTTCAAAAAAAATTATAATTGTACATTTAAATAGTTTTATAAGAAAACTACCATCCAAAGAAAACTTTATTAATAATAAATTAACAATTAAAAAAGGAAAAAAAATTCAAAGAGATGAATTAATTAAAAAATTGGATAGCATTGGCTATAATAGAGAAAGTATGGTTTATGATACATCAGAATATGCAGTAAGAGGATTTGTTGTAGATGTATATCCAATTGGAGAAAAAAATCCAATTAGAATTGAATTTTTTGATGATGAAATAGAAAAAATTAAATATTTTGATGCAGCAAGACAAATAACAACAGACGAAATAGATGAAATAACAATAGGTGTAATAAAAGATGATTATGAAGATAAATCATCTTCAGTTTTAGAGTATGTAGATAATCCACAAGTTATTTATACAAACTATAATCAAATAGTAGAACAAGAAAAAATGTTAAAACCACAAATTAAATATCTAGAAATAGATAAAGACATATTTGAACTAAAAAAATTAAAAAAAGATAACGATATTTATTTAGATACAATAAATAATAAAAATGTAGATTTAATTATTGAAGCAATAAGTGCAGATAAATATGATAATGATAAAGAAAAATTTATAAATGATATAAAGAAAACAAAGGGAACCTTATATACAACAAATGAAAACTTAATAAAATATATTAGAGAAAAAGATAAAAGTATTAAGATTGAAAAATCAACATTGAATCATGGCTTTATTTATAATAATAAATATTATTATTCTGAATTTGATCTATTTGATACATATAAGAAAACAAGTTTATTGAAAGATAGTATTTATGGAAACAAAATAATGTCTATAGAAAATCTTAATATAGGAGATTATGTAGTACATAGAAAAAGTGGTATAGGCATTTACAGAGGACTTACTACAATAGAAAAAAATGGAATGAAAAAAGATTATATTCTTATTGAATATAAAGGTAATGATAAATTATATGTTTCTGTAGAAGATATATCTAAATTATATAAATATGCTTCTAGAGAAGGAGCAAAACCAACAATTAATAAATTAAATAGTGTTGAATGGACTAAAACAAAATTAAGAATTAAAGAAAAAATTAAGAATATTACTGGTGAATTATTAAAAATATATAAAGAAAGAAATAAAGCAGTAATAGATCCATTTAAAAAAGATGATGAAAATCAATTATTATTTGAAAATGATTTTGAATATGAAGAAACAATTGATCAAATAAAAGCATCAGAAGAAATAAAAAGAGATTTAGAAAAGCCAAGACCAATGGAAAGATTATTATGTGGGGATGTTGGTTATGGAAAAACAGAAGTAATATTTAGAGCAATATTTAAAACAGTTATGAATGGTTATCAAGTAGCTTATTTATGTCCAACAACATTGTTATCTCATCAGCAATATGAATCTGCTAAAGAAAGATTTAAAAATTATGGTGTAAATGTAGATATAATTAATAGACATTATACTGATAAGCAAATTGCCGAAAAAATAAAAAAATTAAAAGATGGATTAACAGATGTTATATTTGGTACACATAGGTTATTAAGTAAGGATGTTGAATACAAAAATTTAGGTTTACTGGTTATAGATGAGGAACATCGTTTTGGTGTTGAGCAAAAAGAAAAAATTAAAGAAATGAAAACTAATGTACATGTGCTTAGTGTATCAGCAACTCCAATACCAAGATCACTACAAATGTCATTAGTAGGAATAAGAGACTTATCATTAATAGAAAGTGCTCCTAAAAATAGATATCCAGTTCAAACATATGTTATAGAATATAATGAAATGTTAATTAGAGAAGTTATATTAAAAGAAATGGCAAGAAAAGGACAGGCCTTTATTTTATATAATAATGTAGTTAATATGGATACTCTTGCCAATAAATATAGGAAAATTATTCCCGAAGCAAGAATATGTTTTGCTCATGGAAAAATGAAAAAAGAAGAAATGCAAGATGTAATATATGACTTTACTAATAAAAAGTATGATGTTTTAATAAGTACAACAATCATAGAAAATGGTATAGATATTCCAAATGCTAATACGATAGTTGTAATAGATAGTGATAGATTTGGTTTAAGTCAGTTATATCAAATTAGAGGTAGAGTTGGTAGAAGTGATAAAATAGCATATGCATATTTAATGTATAAAAAAGAGAAAGTACTTGGTAGTACTGCATTAAAACGATTAGAAGCAATAAAAGAATTTACTGAACTTGGAAGTGGATATAAAATTTCAATGAGAGATTTAGCTATCAGAGGAGCAGGAGATATTCTTGGTAGAGAACAAGCAGGATTTATTGATTCTATTGGCGTTAATATGTATTTAGATTTAATAAATGAAGAAGTAAATGGAGTAGATACATCAGAAGAAGATTTAGAAGAAAATAAAAAGAGTCCTATTGATGTTGAAACTCACATTGGAGAAGAAATATCTGATGATTCAGATGTATTAATTGAATTACATAAAAAGATTAATGCGATTACTAATAAAAAAGAATTAGAAGAAGTGCTATTTGAAATAAAAGATAGATTTGGTAGAACAAATGAATCATTAGAAATATATGCTCATGAAAAATATGTAGAAAGATTAATTAATTTAACTAATATAAAAATAGATCAAAATGATAATTTAAAATTATTATTAAGATTAAAAAGAGAAGTTTATGGTATGTTAAATGTAGAAGAATTATTCTATGAATCAACAAAGATAACATCTAAATTTAATTTTACATATAAAAATGATATTATTTATATAACTTTACTGAAAGCTACACTTGACAAAAACTATATATATTATTTAGAACAATTACTTGAAAAAATATATAACATGTTGTATAAAGAAGGTGTAAAATGATAGATTCACATGCACACATTTTAAGTGAATATTATGAAAATATTGATAATTTTATACACAATTTAAAAAATAAAGGTGTAATTGCAATAATAAATGCAGGTGATAAGATATCCACATCAAAAGAAGTATTAGAATTATCGAATACATATAATAATTTTCTTTTTCCTGCTGTAGGTATACATCCAGAAAATATTAATGAAATAAATAAAATAGAAGAATTAGAAGATTTAATAAAAAATAATAAAGTATATGCAGTTGGTGAAATAGGATTAGATTATTATTACACAAAAGATAATAAAGTAGAACAAATAGAATTATTAAATAAGCAACTTGATCTAGCAGAAAAATATAATCTACCAGTAATAATTCATACAAGAGAATCAATTGGAGATATTTATGATATATTAAAAAAAAGAAAATTAAAAGGTGTAATTCATTGTTTTAATGGCAGCTATGAAATGGCGCAAAATTTTATAAAGTTAGGATATAAACTTGGTATAGGAGGAGTAGTTACTTTTAAAAACTCAAAACTATATAAAATTTTAGAACAAATAAATCTAGATGATATACTATTAGAAACAGATAGTCCATACCTTTCACCAGAGCCATTTAGAGGAAAAACAAACGAACCATCAAACGTATATTATGTAGCAAAACGTATAGCTGAAATAAAGAATATAAATATAGAAGAAGTATTACAAAAAACATGTAAAAATACAGTCAAACTCTTTGACATGAATGTAAACATATAATATAATATTGTATTAAGGAGATATAGTGAAAGAATACGTTAGAAATCAAATCGTAATTATACTTGAAATTATCACCATAATAGTAATTGGTGTTTTCGGTATGCAAAAAGAAACTATATCAAAACATAAGACAACAACAATAGAAAATGAAAGCATAGCTAAAGCCTTAGATAAAACAGTAATTCAAGAGAATCAAAATGAAATTTATAAAAAAGGAATTTATAATCCAATATATTCATTTAAAGGTGAATTAACTGGTTATGTTGGGGATTGTCCATTATGTACTGGATATCTTGCATGTCCTCCAAGAACTAATGTATTAAAAAAAGGAATTTATTATAATGATAAAACATATGGAAAATTAAGAATAGTAGCTAGTAGTAGAAAATATCCATGTGGAACAATTATTAGATTTAAAGTTAAAAAATTAGATGATGAACCAATAGTGGCTATCATATTAGATAGAGGTGTTGGTGGAAATGATATAGATCTTTTAACAGATTCAACAGATTATGCTATTAGAAAAATTGGTAGAGTAAGAAATCTTGAATTTGAAGTGTTAAGAGAAGGATGGAAACGATGAAAAATTTTGATTATAAGAAATCTTTAGGTCAAAATTTTTTAATTGACAATAATATTATAAATAAGATATCAGATTCTATCAAACCAAACAAAAATGATCTTATTGTTGAAATAGGACCAGGCGCAGGAGCATTAACAAAACAACTTGTTTTAAAAGGTTGTGATGTTTTATGTTTTGAAATTGATGAAAGACTAAAAGAAAAATTAGAACAAATTAATTCAAATCATTTAAAAATATATTTTAAAGATTTTCTTAAAATAAATATTAACGATTATATAGATTATGATAGGTATGAAAAAATATATTTTGTAGGTAATTTACCATACTATATAACAACAGCAATTATAAATAAAATTGTTGATGAATCTGAACCATATCAAATTGTTATAATGATTCAAAAAGAAGTAGCAGAAAGATTTAATGCTAAACCAAAAACAAAGGATTATTCATCAATATCTGTATTTTTACAATACAATTTTGATATAGAAAAAGTATGTAATGTATCTAAAAATTGTTTTGAACCAATACCTAAAGTAGATAGTGCAGTAATTAAATTAACAAGAACAAATAAATACAAAGCAAAAAATGAAGAAAAATTTTATAAATTAGTTAAAGATTCATTTGTTCATAAACGTAAGAATTTAAAAAATAATTTATATAATTATGATACTAAAAAAATAGAAGATATTTTAATTAGATTTAATAAAAATTTATCCAACAGAGCAGAAGAAATATCAATCGAAGAATTCATTGAAATTTCGGATAATTTATGAAAAATCGAATGTCAATAAAATGTTGATATTTGCTTTTTTTTATATTATAATTAAAGTAACTTAAGGAGGAAACTATGGAAATTACATCAGTTAGGGTACATAAAGTAACACCTAGAGAGAATTCAAGATTAAGAGCTTATGCAGAAGTAACTATTGATGATGCAGTAGCAATTCATGGAATCAAAGTTCTTGAAGGAGATAATGGATTATATCTTGGTATGCCAAGCGATAAGACAAAACATGACATCGCTCATCCAATCAGTAAAGAAGTAAGAACAATGTTTGAAAAAGAAATCTTTGACAAATATAATGAAACTGAAGATGCTGAAGAAGAGTAATTAATGAAAGGCCATAAAAAGCCTTTTTTCTTTACAAAAATATTGTCAAAATAAGTCCCATCAATTTAATTTTGTAACAGTAAATAATATAATATTTTTGAAGATGGGGAACAATATGAAAAAAATGGGACAAAAAACAAAATTTAGAGTGACATTTTTGATAATAGCACTTATAATATGTAGTGTTTCTTTTGTGTCTTCTTTTTTCTCATATGTGACTCAAATATCTAATTCAAAAAAAGAAATTGCAACATTAGAAAAGTCATATAAGGAATCATTAGCTGAAGAAGAAAAATTAAGAAGTGAGATAAATAAATTACAAGATCCCGAATATATGGCAAAATATGCAAGAGAAAAATATTTATATTCTAAGGATGATGAAATTGTAATAAAAATAGAGGATTAGAAAGGCTTTATTATATATGGAAGAAGTATATAATTTCATTAGGAATAAAATATCTTTAAAATCAGGAGATGTTGTAGTAGCCGGGGTATCTGGAGGACCAGATTCCATGGCTCTTTTATATATATTAAATGAATTTAAAGAAAAAATAGATTTAAAGTTAGTATGTGCTCACATAAATCACAATGTAAGAAAAGAAAGTGATGAAGAAGAAGAAAACTTAAAGAAATTTTGTAGTAAAAACAAAATCATTTTTGAGTGTAAAAAAATAGAAAATTGGGGAGATGACAATTTTGAAAGTGAAGCTCGTAGTGTTAGATATGACTTCTTTGAAGAAATTGTTAATAATCATGGAGCAAAATATTTAATGACTGCTCACCATGCAGATGATTTAATAGAAACAATATTAATGAGAATTGTTAGAGGTTCTACATTAAAGGGATATAGTGGATTTCAAAGAATAGTTGAAAAAGATGGTTATAAATTAGTAAGACCACTAATTACATTAACAAAAGCTGAAATTGAAGAATTTTGTAAAATTCATAAAATAAATTATGCAATTGATAAATCAAATTTTGATATGCATTATACAAGAAATAGATATAGAAAAGAAGTATTACCATTTTTAAAAAACGAAAATCCAAATGTACACAAAAAATTCTTAAAGTTTAGTGAAACATTAATAGAGAATAGTAACTATATTAATAGAGAAGTAGAAAAAGTATTTAATAAAGTATTTCAAAATGGTGTATTAGATTTAGAAGATTTTAAAAATCAGGATAAATTAATTCAAACAAATATTATTTATAATATTTTAGAAAGAATATATGGAGATGATTTATTAATAATTGGTGATACTCATGTAGAATTAATATTTAATTTAATAAACTCTAATAAAGCTAATACAAGTGTTCATTTACCAAATAATGTAATAGTAATAAAATCATATAATGGTTTAACATTTAAATATGACGAAGTAGAACACTATGAATATGAAATAGAAATCAATGATTTAGTAAATTTACCAAATGGAAAAATAATAGAAAAAATTGATGATATAAATGATAATTCAAATAATATTATCAGATTAAATAGTAAAGAAGTTAATCTTCCATTATATGTAAGAAATAGAAGAGATGGAGATAGAATGGAAGTAAAAGGATTAAATGGATCAAAGAAAATCAATGATATATTTATTGATAAAAAAATAAGTATGCATGATAGAGATTCTTGGCCAGTAGTTTTGGATGCAAATGATTATATTGTATGGCTTCCTGGACTAAAAAAATCAAAACTTGACAAGAAAAATGGCGAAGAGTATGATATAATATTAAAGTATTATTAAAAAGAAAAGGAGATACAAATGAATATAAAAAGAAGCAAAAAAAGTATGAATTTTATGCCTTATGTCTTACTTGTTGCAGTAATCATAAGTTCATATTTATTTTTAAATACAATTGGAACAAAAATAAACAATATAAGTTATACTGAGCTTACTACAGAACTAGAAAAAGGAACTGTAACTGAAATAACTGTAACTCCAAAAAGTGGAGCGGGTGTATATGTAATATCAGGTAAACTTAAAACATATAAATCAAATGAAAAATTCAATGTAACAATACCTTATACTGACACAGTAGTTTCATCATTATATGAAACAGCTGAAAGTAAAGGATTAAAAGTTGAAACAGAAACTAATCCTGAAAATAGTACTTGGTTAACAATATTAATAAATTTTGTACCAATTCTATTATTTGGTGTAATAGCATATATGATGCTTATGAGACTTGGTAATGGAAATAAAGGAACATTTGATTTTGGTAAAAGTAAAGCAAAACTAGCAGAAGAAAATGGAAGAAAAACATTTAAAGATGTAGCTGGTTTAAAAGAAGAAAAAGAAGAAGTACAAGAATTAATAGATTTCTTAAAAAATCCAAAGAAATTTACTAAAATGGGTGCTAGAATTCCAAAAGGAGTATTACTAGTTGGTCCTCCAGGAACAGGTAAAACATTACTTGCAAGAGCAGTAGCTGGTGAAGCAAAAGTTCCATTCTTCTATATAAGTGGTTCTGATTTTGTAGAACTATTTGTTGGAGTAGGAGCATCTCGTGTTAGAGATATGTTTAAACAAGCAAAACAAACTGCACCATGTTTAATATTTATTGATGAAATAGATGCTGTTGGACGTGAAAGAGGAACAGGTCTTGGTGGTGGACATGATGAAAGAGAACAAACACTTAATCAATTATTAACTGAAATGGATGGTTTTGGTGAAAATGAAGGAATAATCATTTTAGCTGCTACTAATAGACCAGACGTATTAGACCCTGCTTTATTAAGACCTGGAAGATTTGATAGACAAATTACAGTAAGTAGACCAGATGTAGCAGAAAGAGAAGAAATATTAAAAGTACATGCTAAAAATAAAATATTGGCTAAAAATGTTAATTTAAAACATATAGCAGAAAGAACTCCAGGATATTCAGGAGCAGACTTAGAAAATCTTCTAAACGAAGCAGCATTATTAGCCGTAAGAAGAGATAAAGAATCAATTACAATGGATGAAATTGATGAAGCAAGTGATAGAGTATTGATGGGACCTGCTAAAACGAGTAGAAAAGTAACAGAATATGAAAAGAAAATAGTTGCTTATCATGAAGCAGGACATGCTGTATCGGGAATTGTTCTTCCAAATGGTGAAGAAGTACATAAAATTACTATAATTCCTCGTGGTATGGCTGGTGGATATACACAAATGCTTCCAAAAGAAGAGAGAACATTGGTATATACTAAAAAGGAATTAGAAGAACAAATAATAACATTATTATCAGGAAGAGCATCAGAAGAAACATATATGAAAGAAATATCAACTGGTGCTAGTGATGATTTAAAAAGAGCAACAAAGATTGCAAGAAGTATGGTTACAGAATATGGTATGAGTTCACTTGGACCTATGCAATTTGAACATAGAAGTGAAAGCGTATTCCTAGGACGAGACTATAACAAAACAAAAGATTTCTCAGATCAAGTAGCATTACAAATAGATCAAGAAGTTAAGAAAATCATTGATAGATGTTATACTGAAGCTAAACAAATAATATCAAAGGAAAAGAAATTAATTGATATTATTGCTCAAAGACTAATTGAAAGAGAAACAATTACAAAAGAAGAAATTGAAGAATTAGTTGAAGCAAATAGCGATTACAAATTTGATCATTCTGATAAAAACCAAGAAGAAGTTGAAGAGAAGAAAGAATCTATAGAAAAAGATATAAAAAGAGTTAAAAAGAATACAAAAGAAGAATAAAATTAGAGATTACTTTTTTCAGTAATCTCTTTTTATTAATGAGGTGAAATATGAAAAATAAAACATTATTAATTTTAGCAGCAGGAATGGGATCTAGATTTGGTGGATTAAAGCAAGTTGAACCACTTGGTCCAAATGGTGAATTTATAATAGATTATTCTATTTATGATGCTATAAAAGCTGGATTTAATATAATAGTATTTATAATAAAAGAAGAAAATTTAAATATATTTAAAGACACTATTGAAAAAAGAATGGAAGAATTTTTAAAGAAGAAGAATATTACTATTAAATATGTTTTTCAAAATAACAAAAATGTTCCATCAAAATATAAAATACCAGATGATAGAGTTAAACCTCTAGGAACTGCACATGCTATATTATGTGCAAAAAATGCCATTCAAGAACCATTTATGATAATTAATTCTGATGATTTTTATGGATTTGAATCATTTGATAATGCGAGTTTCTTTTTAGATAGAGAAAATCTAAAAGAAATAGGAATGGTTGGTTATAATGTGATTAACACATTAACTGAAAATGGATCTGTTAAAAGAGGAGTATGTAATATTGAAAATGGTTATTTAAAATCAATTGATGAAAGTGAAATAACTGTTAACAACGGGGAAATAAAATCGATATCACTTGGAACAGGTAAAATAAAAAAACTTGATAAACATAAACAAGTTTCAATGAATATGATATGTTTCTATCCAGAATTCTTTAATTATATTGAAGAAAGATTTATAGATTTCTTGGAAAATAATGATTTAGAAAAAGCAGAATATTTAATACCAGATGTAATAACAAGTGCTATTAATAATAATATATGTAAAGTAAAAGTAATTGATACTGGTGCTAAATGGGTAGGATTTACATATAAAGAAGATAAAGAAATGGTACAATTCTATATAAATAGTTTAATAGATGATAATAAATATCCAAGGGACTTATGGAAATAGAAAAGAGGTTATAAAATGATATTATTTATAGATACACATGATTCATTAATAACAATTGGTTTAAAAAATAAGGATAAACTATATATAAAAGAACAAGAAAGTGAATATTCACATTCTATTTATACTATGCCTATGATTGAATCTATATTCAAAGAAAATAAATTAGATATTAAGGACTTAAAAAAGGTTATTGTTGTTAATGGCCCAGGAAGTTTTACTGGTATAAGAATAGGAGTAGCAATTGCGAAAACAATAGCTTATGCATTAAAAATTGATATTAATACTATATCAAGTTTAACTGCTTACTTAATAAGTAATAATAATGGAGAAAAAAGAAAAGCAGTTATAGAAGATAATAAAGGATATTATATAAGTGTATTTGATGAAAAAGATAAACCTATAAAAGAAGAATATTATTCAGAAGAAGATAATGAAGAATACCTAGAAGTTCCTAAAAAATTAGATGTTAATAAAATAATAGACTATTTAAAAGATGAAAAATCATTAAATCCTCATCATGTAAAAGCAAATTATATTAAAAAGATAGAGGTAGAAAAATGATAGAAAAAGAAATAATAAGTGATACAGATAGTGTATATAATTATAAAGATGGTGAACTAATAAAAGGTTATTTAGAAATTAGATTAGTTGATGGAGTTATTGACATAATGAATCTATTTGTATCGGAAGAATTTAGAAAACAAGGAATAGCAACATCACTAATGAATAAAATGTTTGAAGATGAAGATTATAATAGAATAATGTTAGAAGTAAATGAAAACAATACTGAAGCATTAAGATTATATTCAAAATTAGGATTTAAAGAAATAAGTTTAAGAGATAGATATTATGGAGAAGACACAGCAATTATAATGGAGAAGGTGAAATAAATGAAAGATGTATACATATTAGCTGTTGAATCATCTTGTGATGAAACAAGTGTAAGTATTATAAAAAACGGTTTTGAAGATATAGCAACAGTTATTAATTCACAAATAGATGTACATACTAAATATGGTGGAGTAGTACCAGAGGTAGCAAGTCGTCTTCATTTAGAAAATATTACTATGGTAATAGATGAATGTTTAGATAGATCAAACATGAAATTAGAAGATATTGATGCATTTGCATGTACATATGCTCCAGGATTACTTGGAAGTCTTTTAGTAGGTGTAGAAGCAACAAAAGCGTTATCATTTATTTATAATAAACCTTTTATAGCAACAAATCATATGATGGGACATATATATGCTAATATGATAGGTAATAAATTAGAATATCCATTATTATCATTAATAGTAAGTGGTGGACATACAGATTTAATATTAATGAATAGTGAAAGTGAATTTGAATATCTTGGTCAAACTTTAGATGATGCAATTGGAGAAGCATATGATAAAGTAGCAAGAATATTAAATTTACCATATCCAGGAGGACCTAATGTTGAAAAGTATGCATTAGAAGGAAATCCCACATATAAAATGCCACAAATATTAAATGATGATTCTTTTAATTTTAGTTTTAGTGGAATTAAAAGTCATTGTAATAATATAGTACATAATGCTCATCAAAGAGGAGAAGAAATAAATAAAAATGATTTAGCTAGATCATTTCAAGATTGTGTTACTACACATTTAGTTGATAAAACAAAAAAAGCACTACTTAAATATAATTTAAAAACATTCTTATTAAGTGGTGGAGTAGCTGCTAATTCTCATATAAGAGAAAGTTTAAAAGAGATGTGTGAAAGTATAGGAGTAGAAATGCATATGCCAGAAAAAAGATATTGCACTGATAATGCAGCAATGATAGGAGCAGCAGCATATGTACTTTATAAAAATAAAAAGTTTTCACCACTATCAACAAATGCACAAAGTAGTGTTAAATTACAAAACATATAAAAACAGAGTATTAACTCTGTTTTTTAATATCCTTTAGTTCCATTTAATGAATCATCATTATCTATCAATTCTTGAACATCTATTTCTCTGTACTTGGTTTTAGAATCTCTAAATATCATTTTAGTAATACCGCTATTTATGATAAATCTTTTACACATAGCACATGGCATAGCATTTTCAACATAATCACCAGTTTTAGCATCCACACCAACTTCATATAATGTAGCACCTAACATATCTTTTCTAGCTGCAGAGATAATAGCATTTTGTTCTGCATGAACACTTCTACATAATTCATATCTTTCGCCTCTAGGAATTTTTAATTCTTCTCTAATACAGGTACCTATATCACTACAATTTTTTCTTCCTCTAGGTGCACCATTATAACCAGTTGATATTATTTCATCATCTTTAACAATGACACAACCCCATTTACGTCTTAAACATGTACTTCTCTCTAAGGCAGCTTCTGCCAAATCTAAATAATAGTTATTCTTGTCAATTCTTTTCATTTTTAACCCTTCTTTCTTGCTAATTTTATTTCTCTATTATATTCTGCTCCCATTAAAGATAATTCTTCACTTCTTTGATTAAAATAATTAATTAGTTCTAAATGATAATAATAATCAAAATTCATTTTCATATCTTTAAAATAGAAACAATGAAATAAGTGTTGATTATAAAAATCAGGATATCTTCTAAGTGGAGAAGAAGATTTAGAATATATATCAGTATTAAGACCAGTATGTCTTCTTGCCCTTGGTGAATATAAGCTTTCTAAATAAATATTTTTAATTAAATTATTAGTATAATCATTTATTTCTATATTATTATCTGTTATTAAACTACTAATATATTCTGGATCTTGTACCCTATATACAAAAGGTATTTTTTCTTTATGTGCTTCAATAGCAATCAATGTATTATATAAAATCATAAATTCACGCACTATAGTTTCACTTTTAGGATCATTTTCAAAACTATTATTAATATATTTAATCTTCCAATAATCTAATCTTAATTTATTTTTAGTTTCTAATGCTTTAGCTATATTATATAAATCATATAACATTTTACCATTTTCATAATTGGATTTATGATTCATAAGTTGATCAGCAAACATATAAGTTAGATTCTCATTAATATATAAGATATTAGGAGTAAAATAATAATCAATTAAATCACCGCTATCATTAATAACAATATATAATGATAAAGTACTTCTATAATCACCAGCATTTAATGATAAATTTTTTTCTAAGTTATCATCAAATATTCTTGTCCTTTTACCTCCAGATAAGAATTTACATTCAAAATTCTTTCTAGCATAATAATCTACTTCACCATCAAGTTTAATATTGGAGGCAACATCTGATATATGAATACCAATAATATAATTATTGCCATCTTTTTTAATACTTAGAGCATCATCTCTTAAATATGTGTCATTATTATCTACTGTAATTAAATAATCATCATAATTATGACTATTTTTTGGAATATATATACTTTGACTAGGTAAATCTTCACTAATATAATATTTTTTTAATATTTCTTCAGAATTAAGAGATCTCTTAACACCATGTATAATCATATATATTTCATTACCGTATACATTCTTAGAGTCTATATTTTCATTTAAAGAATTTATATATTTAAGTTTATCTATTCTAGAATTATAAACTACTTTTAATAAAGTAATATAATAAAACTTATCATTTGTATCATTTTTAATAGAATCAATTGCTAGATTAAATACATAATCAAATAATTCATTATCTTTACTTAAAATTGAACTCTTATTAACACTAATTAATTTTTTTATAATGTTAACATTCTCTTTTTTATCAATTAATTTTTTTATTAGTATAATTAAATCATCAACATTAATATTTTTATCTATTATTATTTCATCTAATTTATTAGCTGAATTTATTAAAGAAACATTATTATATTTGTTTGCTATAGCCAATATAGCCTCTCTTGTTTTCTTTATTCTCTTTTTATTAGTTTCTATATCTTCTTTATTAAATTCCATCTTTTCACATAAAATAGAAAGTAATTCTATAGTATTAGAAATAACTTTCTCATCATTTTCATTTGGTTCAAGATCTGCTATATAAAGATTTAGGACTTTAAATGATTTTTTAATTAATGCTTTTTCATCAAGAAAATTCTTATCTAAAAATAAATCAATATTATCTTCAGAAAAATTGCCTTCTTTAATAAAATCCAAAACATCCTCTTTTATTATCATTTTTATCCCTCTGAAAAATATAATAACAAATAATATTTATAAATACAATGAATATGGTATAATTTATATATAAGGAGATAGTATGTATAAATACAAAAAAATAACAATTAATTCATTAACAACGATATTTATTTTATTAACAATAATAGAATTATGTATTTTTATGTTTTCTAAAAATAATATATTTGGTGTTTATTATTTAATAGCAAACTTAATTATAATATTCTTACTAGTACCAGTAGCTCATAATTATAACAAATATTATTCTCCTGCTAGATTAAGTAAATTGATAATAATTATATTTTTAGGACTATTTACAAGTTACTTATTAAAGCCAATTATATTAAATAATATAGGTTATATAGATAACTCAAAAGAATATATAGATAAAATATTTGTAATACAAATCATACTAAAAGGAATCATATATTTCATTTTAATAGCTTTTACTTTATTAGAATTTAAGCTAGATAAATTATTAAAACAAATAACTACTCCAACAACTGATAATAAGAAAAAGAAAAATGTCAAGAGGTAATTCTTGACATTTTACACTTTTTGTGGTATAATATATGCGAATTTAAGAAAGGGTAGATGTGAAAAAAAATAGTTGAAATAAGACAAATTATTTGGTATGATAATTCTCGATTTCGTAAGAAGCGAGATAAAAACATTTGACAAATAGTATGGTTTGTGTTATAATATGGTCACATTTACAAAGGGGGTAAATAAAATGAATAACGAACTTTATAACAAAATGTTAATAATCAAAAAGGATCTTTACAATAGAGATCAAAAATTAAGAGAGGATTTTGGAAGAGCTACAACTAGAGAAGAAAAGAAAGCTATCAAAGAAGATGTAGATTTAGTTGATGCAAAATATCATGAAGTAGTTGCTGATATAGATAGATATTACAAAGAATCACATACAGGTATTGTATCAAGAGAATTTATAGTATTCGAAACTGAATTAGCTAAAAAGTATGGAGTTAATTTAGATGATGCTTTAGCTAAATCTCAACCACTTGAAGTAGTTAATGTTTCTAAACCAAAGAAAAATCATGATTTCACAGCTGCTTTATGTGGTGTACTTGCTGGAGCAATGTTATTAGGTGGTGGATTTTTCTTAGGAAAATCAGTTAAATGTAATATGTTCAATAGAAATGAAACTGAAATAACAGATACTGATAATCCAAGTAAAACAAAACCAGCTGATGATAAAGGTTCTCAAGAAGCTACAGTTGAACCTGAAGCAACACCAGAAGTAATTGTTAAACCATTTGATACTTATGGAGATTTTACAAACGTAAATGATGAAGAACAATTAAGAGCAAGAGCAAATTGGTATTATAATACTTATTTAGCCTCTTCAAATAGAACTGGTCAACCAGCTGTTACTATTGATGAATTAATGGATGACATTAGAATAATAAATGGTGAATTCATGAGAGATGCTGAAGGTAATCCAACATATAATGATACTCATGTAATAGCTGTTGCTAATGATATTCATTCAATAGCTAACTATGATTCATTCACTCAATATGGAAATCAAATTTACTTTACACCAACTGCACCATTATTCGTTGATGGTTCAAAAGCTCAACAAGGAGCAATTGAATTAGATGCTGCAATGGCTAAAGTAGTAGAAGCAATAAGAGCTAACAATGATGAAGCATTCCTAGCAGCTGCTAGAGAATGGGGAACAATTGTTATTAATATATTCAATTATGTTGATTTCAATGGTGAACATGTTAATGTATATCAAGTAGGTGCTGCTGAAGGATTTGCATTATATCATGCAATGTCTAGTAAGTATGCTTCAACTATACTTGAATATTCAGAAGCACATCATTTAAATGTATGTGTACCATATTGTGTAGATTATGAAACACACGAATTAAGAGAAGAAGCTCTATCACAAATTATGTACAATCTTAATGAAAGAGCAATTGATGCAGTAGCAGTAAGAAGTGGAAATTTACCTGAATATGAAGCAAACAATTTATCATTACCACAAGACTTATGCTTACTTGCAAAAGATTACTTTAATAGTAAATATGAAATTGAAATCGGACACTCAAGAAGTTTAAATTAGTATATTAGGGGGTTATGATTATGTATAGTAATGAAAATAAAAAAGGATTTAGTATATTAGATTTAATAGTTAAAATAATATTCGCACTTTTATTTATATTCATTCTTGTTTGGTTATTCCAAAAGAAGGTTCCAAATATGAAACCATTCTACAGCAATGTATTTAGAGAAAATATAAATGCAATGCAAGAAGCTGGAGAAAGTTATTTCACAGATGATAAAATGCCAAAAGAAATAGGAGCTAGTGAAAAAATTACTTTAGCTGACTTATTTAATAAGAAAATGGTATTACCATTTGTAGATCAAAACGGAAATTCATGTAATCAATATGAATCATATGTTATGGCTACAAAATTAGAAGAAGGATATGAATTAAAAACAAACTTAGTTTGTGAAGGTGAACAAGATTACTTAGTAAAAATACTAGGATGTCATACATATTGTCCTACTGGTAACTGTGTTCCTGAAAAACCAGAACCAGAGGAAAAAACATGTACAACTCAATCTGTAACACAATATCAATTCAAGAAGGAAGTAACAAGTACTAAAACAGATTATAGTTGTCCATCAGGATATAAATTAAGTGGTACTAAATGTACTAAGACAGTATTATCTGATACTAAAAATGCTGAAAAACAAACAACAACTACAAGAGTAGATACAAAAGATGCAACTGCTAAAATTATTAGTGGAACTAAGACTAAAGTAGATACAGTTGTAAAAACAGAGAAAAAATATGTAAATGCAGAACATAAAACTACAAAAACTTATGTAGCTGCAACTACAAAAGATCAAAAAGTACAAACTGGAAAATATAGACAAAAAGTTACTACTTTCCAAGCACCAATTAAGAATCAAAAGAAAGTATATAAAGATGCTATAAAAACTACAACTCCAGGTGGAACTAAACAAGAAGCATATTCTTGTCAAAAAACAAGAACTGAAAGAAGATGTACAACAACAACAAGAACAGAAAGCTATTCATGTAATTGTTCATCTTATGTTGATTCAACTGGTAAAACAAGAACAAGTTGTAGTACATGTTATAGAAGTGTACCTGTTGAAAGTTGTTCAAATGTAAGTGTACCATATACTGATACATGTTATAGAACAGTAACAGTTCCAGCTACAACAACATATAGTTGTCCATCAGGAACAACAAAAGAAGGTAGCGGATCTAGTCTAAAATGTTATACATTAAGTACAACATATAGTTGTCCATCAGGAACAACTCAAGAAGGATCAGGTTCAAGTATAAAATGTTCTGTAGTAACATATAAATACTATTGTGCTGAAGGTGCAGTATCTGAAGGATCAGGAGAAAACTTAAAATGTTATAACGTAACTAAAGTTAAAACTTGTCCATCAGGAACAAAATCAGAAGGTAGTGGAGATAGTTTAAAATGTTATAAAGAAACTACTACAAATGTATGTCCATCAGGAACAACTTCAGAAGGATCTGGATCAAGTTTAAAATGTTATACAACACAAAAAACTTATTCTTGTCCATCAACTGCTAACTATAAAGAAGGTAGTGGAGCTAGCCTAAAATGTTATAAAGTAACAGATGGAAAAATCACTTATAGTTGTCCATCAGGATATAAATTAAGTGGAACTAAATGTAGTAAAGCTATAACTGAAACAACAACAACATTATCTTGTCCATCAGGATATAAACTAGAAGGTAAAAAATGTAATAAATATAGTACTGAAACAATTAATGCAACAGGAAAGAAAACAACAAGTACTAAAAATACTTACAAATGGAGTTCAAGTAAATCATTAAAAGGATGGACTAGAACAGGAAAAACAAGAACTGTTAAAGGTAAAAAAGTTTGTAAATAATAAAAAGAGAGATTAACTAATCTCTCTTTTTTCTTGCACAAATAATTCAAATTGAGTAAAATATATATGAGGAGATGAATTATGGCAAACAAAAAGAAAACAGCAAAAAAAACAACAACAAAAAAGAATACAAAGGTTAATAATAAGAAAAAAGAAATAAAAGAGGAATTGGTAGAAGAAGTTGATGAAGAAGAACTAGATGAAGAATATGAAGATGAATACGATGTAGATGTAGAAGAATATGATGACGACGAACAAGAAGAATATGACGAGTATGATGATGAGTATGAAGAAGAAAAACCAAAAGCAAATAGACAAGAAAAAGGAAGTAAAAAACCTCTTATAATTGTACTTATTGGTTTAATAGCATTCTTTATAATATCATTAGTACTTCCAGGAGCATCTACTCCAAAAGAATCAAAAGAATCAACATTAACAGACTGGTTAAATGATACAGCTTCTAATACAGTAGTAACAGTAATAGCAAGTTCAACTTGTCCTCATTGTCAAGAATATAGACCAGTTATTACTCAATTATCAATAGATAATAACTTTAAACTATATTTCTTTGAAATAGATCAATTAAGCTCAGATGATCAACAAAAATTAGTATCTACATTTGAATTATCAGATTATGAAGGAGCAGTTCCTTATACATTTATTGTAAAAGATGGAGAAGTAGTTGCTACAACAGTTGGTTATGCTGATGAAAAATCAACAAAATCATTCTTAAAGAAGTATGAAATTTTGAAATAAAAAACTAGGAAACTAGTTTTTTTCTTTTAGTTAAGGTATAATAATAATATGAATAAAAAATTAATGATTTTCATTTTTATATGTATAATATTAATTCTTTGTAAGTATTATTTTTCTAATTATAATTTAGAATATAAAGTAAAAGATTTTACTATAAAAGAGATATATTCAAAGAATAGATTTTATTATGAAATAAAAGATAAAGAAAACAGAATATATGATTTTGATTATTATAAAAAAAGAAGTATATCTAAAACTTTTATAACTAAAATAGATGAAATAAAAGATGATAATTTCTATTGTATATATCCTCATATAAAAGATTTTGATACTTATCCATTATGCTACATGAATAATGAATTTATAGATTATAATCTTATAGAAACAGATAAGTTAGATATTTATAAAGAAAAAAAACTTAATTTTGAACCTAAAAATAAAGATTTTATTTATAATAACAATTTAAGAGAAGATGAATATATAGCTTTATGGAATTATAAAGGATATGTTTTAATGAATGGTAAAAATTATGAATTTATAAATATATTTGATAAAGATCATTATGATAATTCTTTATCAATATTATTAAATAATAAAATATATATGGCTGATTATAATGCAGAATATGAGTATAGTAAGATATATACTTTAGATTTAACCACTAAAGAAGTAGATAGTTTTGAATTAGAAAATACAATAATAGATTTTGATTCATATTTTGTAGGACATGTAGATAAATATTTATATTTATTTGATAATAAAAAATCAGTATTATATGAAATAAATATAAAGAATCAAGAAATTAAAGTAAAAGGTAATAATGAACTTGGTTTTGTTAAATATGATGGAAAAGAATTTGTTTCATGTAGTAAAACAGAATATAAAGTAAATAAAATAAAATATAATTTTGATAAATCAATATATAAATATGAAACAAAAGATAATAAAATATATAAAACTATAAAAAATAATAAACAAGTTATTTCATTACAACCAATTAATATAATTAAAGAAAACTTCAATGAAATTTATTATTACTTTGAAGATACATTCTATAAATATAATCCAAAAGATGGAAGTACGCCAATATTTTATAATTATGAACTTAAGTTCAATGATGAAAATGTAATGTTTATATACAATAAATAAAAGAAGACATCTAGTCTTTTTTTTTATTAAATGATATAATACATATATAATAGGAGTTGGTTAAGTTGATAGTTAGGAAACCTTATGCTTTCTTAATAAAAAACTTTAGAATAATACATGGTATATTATTCTTATTTGTTTTGTATTTAGCTAAACAAACTCTTGATATATATGATTTTTATAACCAATATGTAAACACTCATGCATATCAACCAGGAATAGATTTAGTTGCGGAATATATTTCTATAGGTATGTTTGTAGTAGCAATAATAGCAATAGTAATTAACTTTATTATTTATTACATACTTTCATTAAAAAACAAGAGTAGAAAAGTATACATGTATTCAATTATTATGTACATAGTATTAATTGGATTCTTTGTAGCAATGATAATTGGATTTGGTCAATTACAAGGAAAAGTATTTACTGTAGAAACTAGACGTGCTTATAGAGATGCATCTTTCATTATGTTACTACCACAAGTAATATTAAGTATTATTTTATTTGCTAGAACACTTGGTTTTAATATAAAACAGTTTAACTTTAAAAAAGATCTTGAAGATATGAATATTGAAATATCTGATAGTGAAGAAGTAGAATTAAATTTAGGTAATAATAATTATAAATATATGAGAGCCTTTAGAAAATTAACAAGGCTTACCAAATATTTTGTTATAGAAAATAAATTATTTATTATAATAGTATGTTCAATATTAATATTTGGTATATCACTATTTGCATTTGCAAGAATAAATGTTTATAAAAACAGGGTATTTGAAAGATCAACATTTGTAGCAAATAATATGACATATGATGTAAAAGAAGCATTCATAACACAAACAGATATTAATAACATGATTATTAATAAGAATAAGTACTATGTAATCATAAAAATAAGTATGAATAACACTACAGTTAATGATGCAAATTTAAATAGAGATACATTCAGATTACAAGCAAAAACAAGTTTATTATATCCAAATATGACAATTGGAGAAAGATTTTTAGACCTAGGTAAGATATTTAAATCTCAAACATTTAAATCAGGTTTGTCTGAAGATCAATATGTAATATTTGAAGTAGATGAATCAGAAAAAGTAAAAGAATATATATTAAAAATATCATCTAGTATAATAAATAGTAATAATGAAAGTGGATATAAAGAAGCTATTATTAAACCAGATAATTTGGATGACGTAAATGATAATGGAACTAAATCAATACCAAATGAAGTTTCTTTTGATAATTCACTATTAGGAAAAACATCATTAATGATTAATAGTACTCAAATAGAAAATAAGTTTAAAGAAGAATATACATATTCAACAGGGAATAAAATTAAAACAGGTATCTATACAATAATACCAGAGAGTACTTCAGTTAAAGATGCTATTATATTGAAGATAGATTCAACAATAATAGTTGATGAAACTGTTCATATGTCAGATTATATTAAAAAACCAGCTGATATTTATAAATATTATGGATTTATATCATATAGAACATTAGGAAGAAGTTACTCAGTTAAACTAGTTCCAAAAGATGTTATATTTGAAACAGATAAATATTCATATTTTGAAGTACCAGGTGAAATAAGAGATGCAGATAAAATTGAATTAATCCTTTTAATTAGAGGGCAAAAATACACATTTGTATTGAAATAATTATAATATTTTGGTATAATTATCTACAGATGTGGAACCATAGCCAAGTGGTAAGGCCCCGGTCTGCAACACCGTCATCGCCGGTTCAAATCCGGCTGGTTCCTCCAAATTAAAAAAGTAAGTCGATTTATTTATTAATCGACTTTTTTATTGTTTATAAATATGATAAAATGTTCATGGTGATAATATGAAGATAGCTGTATTTTCAGATATACATGGTAATTATCAAGCACTAAAAGCCATATTAAATAATATAGGTGATAAATATGATAAAGTTATCTTTCTAGGTGATGCGGTTGGCATAGGACCAGATTCATATTTATGTGTTAAACTATTAAAGAAAAAGAATGTACTGTTTTTACTTGGAAATCATGAATTATATTGTACAAGAGGTAGTGAAATAGATATTGATTTATCAGGCAAAAAATTAGAACATCATATTTGGGTACAAAAAACATTAAAAGATTCTATACTTGTTGATGATAATAATCTAAGATATGATATTATCTATAAAGAAACTAAAATATCTTTTTTTCATTATTTTTTAAATAATAAACCATATCCATTTGAACATTTAGATATAATAGATAATGGAACATATAAAGAAATATATGATAAAGAAGAAGCTGATTACATTTTCTTCGGACATAATCATGAAGAAACATATAATGTTATAAATAATAAAAAATATTTTGGAATTGGATCAAGTGGATGCACTACCAATAATAAAACATATTATTACTCAATTATTATTGATAACAATAATGTAAAAGTAAAAAAAATAAAAATAAGATATAATAGAAGAAAATTTGTTAATAGAATGAATAATATAAAATATCCTGACAAAGAAAATCTAAAAAGTGTATTTTTTGGTCTTTAAATTTATTGAATCAAATAAATGATTTTGATATAATATGACCGGGGTGTGAAGAGAATGTCTGATATTTATTCTTATTATTTAAATTTAGATGTTTCAAACAGATTTAGTGTTTTAATATTATTTTTGATTGGAGTATTTTTATTAATAAGTATTGTTTTATTAACAATTACAAAAAAAATAAAAGAGAAAGATTAATATGAAAAAGAAAATATCAATAACTTATTTTGTATGTTTTTGGCTAGTATTTATTGAACTAATATATAAAGCATTTATTATTGGTTCATTTTTTTATGTGAACACATTATTAGTTATTGTATTTTCACTATTTTGGGGTAGTTTATTTGGAATAATATCAAGTTCATTTAAACCAAAGACAAATAAGATAATTAGTAATATAATAATATTCCTATTAACATTAGTTACCCTAGCACAAATAGTATATTATAACTTTTATGAATCAATTTTCTCATTCTATTCATTAACAACTGGTACTGGTCAAGTAATGCAGTTCTGGCAAATGATTATAGATGTTATATTAAGAATATGGTATATATTTATAATAATATTAGTTCCATATATATTATTCTTAATATTTAATAAGAAGTTTATTGATTATAAAAAACATAATACAAAAATACTATTAAGAAAAACAAATATATTAGTTGGTTCACTATTTATTATATTATTAAATCTAAGTGCTAAAACTGGAGAAATGTATTCATTAAGAAATTTAATATTTAAAACACATGCTCCAATACTAACAATTGAAAAAACAGGATTATTAACCATGGAAGTAGTTGATGCTAGTAGATATATATTTGGATTTCAAGAGCATGAAATAGAAGAAGAGCAAATTGAAGAACCAAAAGAAGAAACAAATGAAACATCATTAGAAGAAGAAATAGAATATAATGTTTTAGATATAAATTTTGACGAATTAATTTCTAAAACCAATAATAAAACTATTAAGCAAATGCATGAATATTTTAAAACAGTAACACCTACAGAAAAGAATAAATATACTGGATTATTTAAAGGAAAGAATATAATTTTTATAACAGCTGAAGCATTTGATACTATTGCTTTAGATGAAGAATTAACACCAACTTTATATAAGATGGCTAATAATTCATTTGTATTTGAGAATTATTATCAACCATTATATCCAGTGTCTACTTCTGATGGAGAATACTTAAATTTAACAAGTTTAATTCCTAAAGAAGGAGTATGGTCATTTTATAAATCATCTAATAATAAGCAACCATTTGGTTATGGAAATATGTTTAAAAAAGAAGGATATAATACATATGGTTTTCATAATCATCATTATAGATATTATTCTAGACATAAATCACATCCAAATATAGGATTGAAATTTATTGGATGTAAAAATGGTTTAGAAAAGAAAATGAATTGTTCTCATTGGCCAAATAGCGATTATGAAATGGTAAAAGTTACTACTGATTATTATATGGGTAAAGATAAACCATTCGCTACATATTATTTGACTGTTAGTGGTCATTTACAATATAACTTTGGTGGAAATAATATGGCATCAAGAAATAAGAAAGCAGTTAAAAAATTAAAATATAGTGATGCAGTAAAAGCTTATCTAGCTACACAAATTGAATTTGATAAGTCAATGAAGTTATTATTAGAAAGATTAGAACAAGCAGGACAATTAGATGATACATTAATAGTAATAAGTCCAGATCATTACCCATATGGTCTAACTAAAAAACAATTAAATGAAAGAAGTAATATAGATAGATCAAATAAATTTGAAAATTATCATTCTACATTAATTATGTATAATCCATCAATTGAAAAAACAGTTATAAATAAAACAGTAAGTAGTATAGATATAATACCAACAGTTTATAACTTATTTGGATTAGATTATGATTCAAGGCTATTTATGGGAAGAGATATATTCTCAGAAGAAGAATCAATTGTAATACTTTCTGATAGAAGTTGGATTACAGAAAAAGGAAGATATAATAGTAGAAATAAGAAATTTAAGAAAACAACAGATGAAGAACTACCAGACAATTATGTGGATGAAATAAATAAGATAGTTGCTAAAAGAGTATCAATGTCTTCTAAAATATTAGAAAACAATTACTATGCCAAGTTAGGATTTTAATAATGATATTAGAAATTGGTAATATTGATATAGAAAGTATACTTCTAAGCGGAGCATGTTTTAGAGTAACTAAAGAAAATGATGGTAGTTTCACAAATATATTAAATGATAGAGTAGTAAATTTAAAACAAGATGGAAACAAATTAATTATTAAATCATCTAATATGGATAATATAGATAATATAATAAGAGAGTATTTTGACTTAAATAGAGATTATGATTCAATTAATAAAGAATTATCTAAAAATAAATTAATTGGTGATATGATATCTAAGTGCAATGGTTATAGAATATTAAATCAAGATAAATTTGAAATATCAATTAGTTATATAATAAGTCAAAATAATAATGTAAAGAGAATATCTAATAGTATAAATAAGATATCTGAATTATATGGAAAACAAATAGAATTTGATGGAAAAACATATTACTTATTTCCAACATATTCTGAGTTAAAAAATATAAAAGTAGAAGAATTAAAAGAATGTGGTGTTGGTTTTAGAGATAAATATATTATTAATTATTTAAATGAATATGATAATCTTCAAGATTTAAACAACTTATCAACAAAAGAAGCATTAAATAAATTAATGAATATTAAGGGTATAGGATTAAAAGTAGCTTCATGTATATTATTGTTTGGATATAAAAGATTAGATGTCTTTCCAATAGATACATGGGTAAAAAAATATATTTCTAAAAACTATAATATAAAAGATGATACTAAACAAATAGAACAATTTGCTAAAGAAAACTTTGGTAAATATTCTGGATTAGTAATACAATATATGTTTCATTCTATGAGAAATGTGTAAAAATAACTTTAAAAAGTATGCAAAATGTGTTATAATATGCATACTTTTTTAATGAGGTGGAAATTATGAATAATAAGAGTGAAAATATTTTGAATTTTTATATAAAAAATAATTATAAAAAAGAAAAAATAGTTGAACAAAATGATAATAGAGATATTAGTTTAGCAGAACATACTGTATTGTCATGTATTAATGCATTAGGTTTATATTCTGAAATATATGATGATATTAATATAGACAATGTTATAAAAGAAATAGTATTAAAAGATTTTTCTGATTATGAATTATCATTTTTAAATAAAGAAAGATTAAATGTTAGTAGTACTCAGGTAGAACATTTGGTAGCACAATCAGCAGATAAACTAGCAAAAATGGATCTAGATACTACAAATAGTGCATATCCAGAAATTAAATTATTAAGTGATAATTATAAAAAATTACAAAATATGATTAGAAAAGGACATATATATTGGAATGTTCGATTTGATAGAAAAGAAAGTATTTTAGAACATATTTATGGATGTTTATTACTAGCAATAGGTTTTAGTACTGAATATGATTATTATATTGATTTCAATAAAGTAATTAAAATGTTACTACTTCATGAAACTGAAGAAATATTAATTGGAGATAAAACAGTATGGGATATTTCTGCAGAAGATAAAAGAAGATTAGGAAATGAAGCAGTAAAACTACTATTGTCAAATCTAAAAAAAGGAGAAGAATATAAATCACTTATTGAAGAATTCAATAATAACATGACTATTGAAGCTAATTATGCTAACTTAATTGATAAATTAGAATATGATTTACAAGTAAAAGTATATGATATGAAGCATGCTTACGATTTTAATAACATTCCAAATAATGTAGTTACTAATAGCATAGAAGTAAGGAATATATTAGATAATGGAGCACAAAATGTATTTGATGTTCATTATGAATACGATAAATCTAAATATGTATCATATCCTTCAATAAGAAAGATTTTAGAATTATCAAAAAAATTATAAAAAATATTGACCTCATAAATTATATATGATAAAGTTTATAAAGAGGTAAGTTTATGTATAAATTAAAACCTAATAAATATTGTTTATTAAGTTTGGTATCACGTTTTGATACTTATGTTTTTAATTTTTATAGTTAATAGTTTCGTCATTTATTGATGAAACTATTTTTTTACCTTAATTTATTGTTTAATAAGGAGGATTTATGAAAAAGAACAATAATATGTTACTTGATGTTAATGACAAACCACCTGTTGGAAAGTGGATATTATTATCACTTCAACATGTATTTGCAATGTTTGGAGCAACAATCTTAGTTCCAATACTTGTTAATTCAGCTGCTGGAAGTGAAGTACTTTCAATACCTGTAGCACTTGTATCTTCAGGAATTGGAACATTAATCTATATTGTATGTACTAGAGGAAAGAGCCCAATATATTTAGGAAGCTCATTTGCATTCATTACACCAATGATTGTGGGATTCTTAAAAAGTGGAAAAGCAAGTGTATTTACTGCAATTATGGGAGTAGGTTTATTATATGCTCTTGTAGCAATAATAATAAAATTAGTAGGAAAAAAATGGTTAAACAAATTATTACCACCTATTATAGTAGGACCAATGATAATGGTAATTGGTTTAGGACTTGCACCATCAGCAATTTCACAAATAGGTTTAGACAGCGAAACAGTAGCTATGAAATCAGTAATAGTAGCATTAGTAGGATTTTTAACAACAGCAATATTAGCAATAAGAGCAAAAGGGTTCTTTAAAGTAATACCATTCTTATGTGGCATAGTTGCAGGATATATTGCATCTGTTATATTAGGAATAGTGGATTATACAGCAATAAAAGAAGCAACATTTATACAAAAACCAGATTTCTATATTCCATTTGTACATTATAAATTACATTTTGGAGCATTCTTAACAATAGTTCCAATTGCGTTAGTAACAATGGCAGAACATATAGGAGATCATAAAGTATTAAGTCAAATTATTGGAAGAGATTTAATTGAAAATCCAGGACTTGATAATACATTAATGGGAGATGGTCTTGCAACATTTGCTGCAGGTTTAATTGGTGGACCAGCAAATACATCATATGGTGAAAATACATCAGTAGTAGGTATGACAAAAGTAGCTTCTGTTTGGGTAACAGGATTAGCTGCTATATTTGCAATTATATTTGGATTTTTAGGAAAACTAACAGGTATTATATCATCAATACCAGGACCAGTACTTGGAGGAATTTCAATTCTACTATATGGATTTATTTCAGTAAATGGACTTAAAACACTAGTTGATAATCATATAGATTTTAGTAAACCAAAAAATATTATTGTTGTTTCAACAATGTTAGTATTAGGTTTAGGTGGAGCAGCAATATCAATTATTACTAAAAATGTATCAGTAACACTATCAGGAATGAGTCTAGCAGCTATTGTTGGTATATTATTAAATCTATTAATCAAGGAGAGACCTGAATGAAAGAGATCATACTAAATCATCCACTTATTACACATAAATTATCAATATTAAGAAATAAAAACACAGGAACAAAAGAATTTAGAGAACTTGTTAGTGAAATAGCAATTCTATTATGTTATGAGGCACTAAAAGATGCTAAATTAGAGAAAACAACTATTAATACACCACTAGAAGAATATAAAACAGAATGTATAAATGAAGATAAATATGCATTTGTACCAATCTTAAGAGCTGGAATGAGCATGGTAGATGGTATTATTAAAGTAATGCCTAATGCTAAAATTGGACATATAGGTTTATATAGAAATGAGGAAACACTTGAACCAGTAGAATACTATTATAAAATGCCTAAAAATATTAATAAAAGAGAAGTATTAATATTAGATCCAATGTTAGCTACTGGTGGAAGTGCAATAGCCACTATTAATAGATTAAAAAAAGATAAAGTAAAAACAATTAAATTCTTATGTATAATAGCGGCTCCAGAAGGAATTAAAGCATTACAAAAAGAACATCCAGATGTACAAATATATTGTGCTAGCAAAGATAGACAATTAAATGATATAGGATATATTCTTCCAGGACTAGGGGATGCTGGAGATAGAGTATATGGAACAAAGTAATACTGTTAAAAGCAGTATTCTTTTTTTATGTTAATAATGATATAATTTAGATATGATAAAAGATATAATAAAGGAAAATCTAAAGTATATATTAACAATTATATTTTTAATAGTAATATTTATTATTATTAAGAATTCTTTTATATATAAAAAAGTATTAATATTTGATTATAAAGTTATAAATATTAGAGATATAGTAATAGATGAAAAATATACTATTTTATTCAAGCATCTAACGTTTCTGGGAGAATATTATATACCAATTACAATTCTTGTGTGTATATTTTTGCTTAATAAGAATAAATATCATTTTTATGTTAATTGTGTAAATTATGTGTCAGTATTATTATTGACTGGCATAACAAAAATAATTGTTGATAGACCTAGACCTATGTTTAATTTAATTCCATTTCCAGATAAATATAGTTTTCCATCAGGTCATACATTAACATCTATCGTATTTTATACATTTTTATGTTATATAGCTACTATGAATAGAAAAACTAGAATAATTCTATTACCATTAATTATTGGAATGATATTATTAATAGGATTATCTAGAATATATCTAGGAGTTCACTATACATCTGATGTAATTGGGGCAATTCTATTATCAGTACCATTATTATTAATGAATATAAATATTTATAATAAACACTTTAAGGAGGCATTAAAATGAAAGCATTAGTTTTAGAAGGTGGGGGAGGCCGAGGAGCATATCAAGCTGGAGCTATAAAAGCACTTCGTAAAAAAGGCATTAATTTTGATGCCGCTGGAGGAACATCTATTGGAGCAATAAATGCTGCATTTTATGTAACACATAATTTTGATGCAATGTATAAATTATGGACAAGTACATCAAGTAGTTATTTATTTGGAATAGATGGAAACGTAATGGATGATCTATACTTTGGAAAAATAACAATGGATGATATGAAAACTGGATTTAGAAACATAATAGATATTATTAAATCTAAAGGTATAGATACTAAAAATATGAAAAAAATATTAGACAAGCATCTAAATGAAAATAGATTTATGAGAAGCAAAGTAGATTTTGGTTTATTTACATATAATTTATCTGATATGAAACCAGTAATGATTAGAAAAGCAGATATACCAAAAGGTAAATTATCTGAATGTGTTTTAGCAAGCGCATACTTACCATTTTTTAAAAGAGAAAAAATAATTAATAATAAATATTATGTTGATGGAGGAGTATACGAAAACTGTCCAGTTGATATGTTTGCTGACGCAGGATATGAAGAAATATATGTAATAAAGAATTGGAGAAGTAAATTAAAATACAAAAATAGAAAAGGTGTAAGAGTTCATACAATAATACCAAGAGAAGATTTAGGTTCAATAATGCATTTTACAAAAAAAGCATCAGAATATAGAATTAATTTAGGATATTATGATACTTTAAAATTTTTAGATAATTTAGATGGAAATAAATACTATTTTAAATATTATCCAGAAGAATACTTTAAAACTATTTTTGATAAGGGTGTATATAAACAAATGGTTAAGAAGTATGATAAAGGATTTGCTCCAAAGAACGAAAAAGAATTTGTACTACAAATCCTTGAAAAAATATGTGAAGATTTGGGTGTTGAAAGATTTAAAGTATATAATATTCCATATTTAGTAGCAAAATTAAAATTCATGATCGCTGGAGATAAAAAAAATAAATATTTTGATATAATAGATAAAATGAAAATAGAATTTTAGGAGGAATAATAATGATAATAAAATCAAAACAAATAATTGATGAATTAGAATTATCGTTGGGTAAATTTATTGAAGATATTACAAATGAAGATCTAAATACAATACAAGAATTAACAATAAATGGATTTGATATTGATAATAAAAAACTAGAATTCTATTTAGAGGACTTATTACCTTTTAATAATCTAAAAAGAATATCATTCAATAATATTATTGTTGATGTTGATACAATGAATTATATTTTTAATAGTAATATTGAAGAACTAAATTTATATAATTGTGAGTTATTATGTGACTTAAATAATAATTTTAAAAAGATTAAAACTTTAAGAGTTGAATATACAAGCCACTTTGAAGAAGAATATTTAAAATATTTTCCTAATGTTAAAAAACTATCATATAAAGGTTATACATTAAAAAATGTATTGCCAGATAATATTAAAGTAGTAGACTTAATGAATACAAAGATAGAAAAAACTAGTATTATTGATAAATCAAAAATAAATGAAATATTTATATCAAAAGAAGAATATGATAAAAATAAAAAATTTTATGATGATTTAATTATAAAAGTAAATGTATATGATGAAAATAATTGTTATTTATTAGGCAGTGGTGATAAGAATGAATAGATATAAAATAAGTAGAATATTAACTGCCAATGATGTAAGATCAATTAATAAATTACCTGATGGAAGTATAATAGAATTCAAAAATACAAAAGGACAAAATAAAGACTTATTTAGGCAAATAAAACAAACTATTAAAGTTAGAATAGTTGGTGGCTTAGATGAAATAGAAAAACCCAAATTTCAAGATAGACAATATTTTGATAGAACAATATATAGTCCACTTGAGATTTATAAAATAATTGAAAAAATGGAGATTATTGAATCCCATATTGAACCTTCATGGAATGATTTAGATAAAGCAATGTTTATATATAAAACATTGTGTGAAGGAATGAAATATGATCATATTGATATTCCTAAAAATGGTAGAGATCTTAATAGAAATTTAATTGGTCTACTAACAGGAAGAGCAGTATGTGCTGGCTTTGCGATGATTTATAAAGAAATGCTAGATAGACAAGGCATTAGATGCTTATATCAAAATAAGCAACATGGTCATGCATGGAACTTAATACAAATAAATGGAAAATTAGTACCTGTTGATCTAACTTGGGATAATACAGAAAATGAAAATGAAAACAATAGATGTGATTTTAAATTCTTTGGTAGAAATAAAGACTTTTTCGAAAATAAAAATCATATTGTAACAGGAGAAAAAGTTTATCAAACATCTTTATTAACAAATGATGAATTTAATGAATCATATAATAAAGTAGTATCTAGACAAAATATACAAAATAAAACAAAATCATTTAATACACAATATGGAGCACAAATAAATTATATTATTATAAAAGATGGAAAATATAAGAGATGCTTTATATCAAATAAAGGATTACTAAAAACAGTAATATTTGATGATACAGTTGATTTAAATACAATATTAAATTATAACTATTATATGTTTACTGGAGATACATTTATTTTTTCATATGATAAACCTGCAATACCAGAAATGAAGGCAAGAAATGAAAGCATTAAGGTATATAAAAGAAGAGATGGAAGTAGATTCTTCCTTCAAGCAGAAAAACAAAAAAAAGATGGTGTTATTAGACATAGATTAGTAAGTATAGAAAACCAAATGATGAATGGATATACTTTATACAGTGAAGATGATTTAGTACACGTACCAGATGAATTAAAACAAGGTGTAGCTGATGTATTATTAAATAAACAAAGATTAGCAGAAAAAGTATCAAAATTTAAAGGATATGTTGGTTATATTGGCATAGAAAACGGTAGATTAGTAAAATATGCTAATATTCATAATGAAGAAAGAATATCTGGAATAAAAAGATATTGAAAAAATAGTAGTAATATGTTAATATATTACTACTGATGCAGGTGTAGTACAACGGCTAGTACGTGGCCTTGCCAAGGCTGAGACGAGGGTTCGATTCCCTTCACTTGCTCCATATGGTATCTACTTGATTTATCAAGTTTAGATATAAAAACTCAATATTCATATTGAGTTTTTTTACGCTTTTAAATAAAATAATAGACACTGAATATATGTAAATGTTATAATAAAGTTCAAACTTAAAAAGAAATGAGGAAAGAAAATATGAATTTAAATAATTTGAAAATAATTAATAAATTAAAATCATCAAGAATCATGTATTTTGATTTCAACGAGAATAATCTTAAGGGGAAAATATTTTATTTAGTAGATGCTGAAAAAGTGAAAGTATTAAAATCAACAGGTAATATTTCTAAACTATCATTAGAAGAACAAGAATTATTAATTGCAAAAAAATATATGGAATTATTTGAGGAAAGTATGAGAAAATATTCAAATTATCTCAGATTATCAAGAATTGATAAAAGAATTAATAGTTTTCAACTAAAAAAAAGAAAATAAAATACTAGTCTATGACTAGTTTTTATTTATCCATTTAATTAAATCATTATAAGAAATTGAATATAAGATACCATCTTCCTTATTAAATCCAATATGAGTAAATATTTCTTGTGATTTTATATTCTTATTACTAATTGTTCCATAAATAGTTTTATCTTTTTCTATTTTATTAATTAGTTCTTTAAACATATCTTTTAAAATATGATATTTTCCTTGATATTCTTTTTTTATTTGAATTTCTGACAACATAATCCCCTTATCTAAATACATAAAACAAATAAATCCAACAAGAATATCTTCTCTAAGGCATAATAATATATTATATCCTTTTGTATTTAATATACCATTTACCCAACTATTATACATATCAATATTAGAATTATCTTTACCATTTATTTTGTTATAGTTTTCTACTAGTATTTTATGCATTTGATCATATTTATCTCTATATATTTTATTATCATCATTATATAATTCGAATTTATTCATAAAAACCTCAAATTAATTTTGTTTCCAATACATTTTATTATCTATAAATTCATAATGAATTTTATTTTCATTATTTAAATACGATAAATACGATCTAATAGTACTTCCTAGTAATACATATTGGTTAGCATTCATAGTTAAATTATACCCATCAAATATCTTTTTTAATATATCTTCAAAACATATATAATCTTTACAAAAAGAATATATTTTATCAGCAACTTCGTTTATTTTATTTCTATTAATATCTATTAAATTAGAAATATCATCAGTTGCTTCACAATGTGAAGGAATAAATAGTTTAGCTTTTAATGTTGATAAATAATCTAATGTGTTTAAATATTCTTTTACATCATATATAAAGAATAAGTGATATTTAGAAATAGTTTCATTGCTAAACAATGAATCAGCTAAAAAATATACATCATCATCAGTTTTAATACCAATCATATCAAGAAAATGACCTTTTAAATTAAAAAATTCTAATCCTTTAGGTAAATTATTATCTATATTATCTACTTTAGATTCTTTAGCAAGTAAAAATTTATTTCTTAAATCTTCAAATGGAAAAGCTCCATATAGAAATGATGTCTCTAATATAGGAAATTCAGTAAAACTCTTTTCAATTCCATATGCATATATCGGACATTCAGTTCTATCTTGTATTATTTTATTGCCACCAATATGATCTGCATTAGAATGTGTATTTATAATACCTTTAATATTCCATCCTTGTTCAGCAGCAATATTATATATTTTTCTACCAGCGTCTTTATCATTACCAGTATCAATTAAGTAGATATCGGTATCATTAATTTTATATATTCCAATATTAGTTGGATTCTTTAAGTAATATGTTTTTTCACCTACTTTTTGTAATTCCATAATAATCACCTCTAAATTAAAAATATTATACCATATTAAGTATTTTTAATTATAAATAAATTAGTATATAATATGAGTTATGAATAAAAGTGAATTAAGAAGAAAATATATTGAAATTAGAAAAAATGTTATAGATAAAGAATTAAAATCTATGATTATTTTTAATGCAATCATTAAAGAAAAGAAATATATTGATTCAAATACTGTTGCTTTATATATAAATATAGGTAGCGAAGTATCTACTAAGAAATTAATTGATTATTCATTAGATAAAGGTAAAAAAGTAGTTCTTCCTAAATGTATTGGTGAAGAAATGGAATTTTACATAATATCAACAAATGAAAAATATTTAATTAGTAATTTTAATATTGAAGAGCCATTATCAAATAATATTATTGATAGAAATAGTATTGATTTAGCAATAGTTCCAGGTATATGTTTTGACAATAATAAAAATAGAATAGGTTTTGGAAAAGGATATTATGATAAGTATTTTGGTGATTTAGACACATTTAAAATAGGTATTTGTTTTTCAGAACAAGTTACTGATAAAATACCAATAGATGAATATGACATTAAAATGAATTTAGTCATAACTGATAAATATAAAATAAAATAGTGGATTAGTTAATCCACTATTTATTTAACATTTTAAAAATTGATATACCAGCATCAACTGCATCATTTCCTGTACTTGAATTACCAGCATTAGCTGTAGGTAAGTAAGGGTAAATACAATTGGCAAGTTTTGGTAATGGCATTGTTTGAACAACAACTCTACCAGGTCCAGTGATTACAGTATTAAATAAACCTTCACCACCTAGAATTATATTTTTTAATCCTTTTACAGTTTGAACATCAATAGCGCATGTTTCATCCATTGATACTAAATATCCTGTACTAAGAATTAATTTTTGATTTTCTTTTAGATTAAACTCTTTTAATGAACCGTCTATTTCTAAAAATACAATTCCATTTCCTGTAATCTTTTGCATGATGAATCCTTCACCACCAAATAGACCAACACCTATTTTTTTATTAAAGAATGTTGATAGTTCAATATTACCATAAGATGATAAGAAAGCTGATTTTTGACAGATAAGTGATTTGCCATCTTCAATTTTAACTGCTAGTATTGAACCTGGAACACAAGTTCCAAATGCAATTTTATCTCCATCTTTTGTTGCTGTATAAATATTTTGAAATAATTTTTCTTTTGTAAATAGTCTTCCGACAACTTTACCAAGACCTCCATTTGTTGATGTTTCCATTGTTATTGTTGGATCCATATATGCCATTGATCCACTTTGAGTAATCATAGATTCTCCAGCTTTTAATGTACATTCTACTACTGGAAAACTACCACCTATAATTTCATAATCCATAAAATATCTCCTCCAAATTAATAATAACAAAATCATAAAAAAAACTATAATAAATTTTATTATAGTTTACGTTCTTTTATACGTTTAATTGTGCCATTAAATAATCCAACAGATATTAGAATAAATATAGCACCAATTACAACAAAGTATATATATACATTAGTTGGTACAAAATTATCTTCTGGATTCTTCTTATTATATCTAACTAATTCTTTTTCCTTAAAACTGTTTTTATTTCTTGAGATACTTGTTTTAGCGAAATATTTTTGGTCATCTACACCAAATTCATATAGAGCATAACATTTATTAGAATCACCACTAGATCCACATTCTACATAATCTGATAATTTTCCATCAGCGGGTTCAAATTTTTTAGATTTATCAATATCAGATACAATTAATAATAATGAAAATCCAATATATGAAAGACCTATTAGGAAAAATGGAACAATAATTATTAGTTTAAATATTGAACTAGATAATTTATTATTTTCAACCGGTTTCTCATTTAATAGGTTTCCACATGCATTACATTTTTTAGAATTTTTTCGATTCTTTTTACCACATTTTTCACAAATCATTTTAAATCACCTGTTATAAATTCTTAATCATTACATGTATTCTATAAAATACTTCATCATGATCAAATTCTTCAGTATCACTTTTAATAACACATCTTCTAAAATCATGGTATAGTTCTTTTATTTTTTCAACATACTCTATTTTTATATCTTTATTAGAATTAATAATAAATTTAATTCTCTTTTTTAAACATTTACTAAAAAATAAATCTAATTTTAAATTATCTACTATAGAATTATTATTTTTAACATTTACTATTGAAGATAAAATACAAGAAACAACAGGTTTTTTAGATTCTACATTATTCTTTAATACTTGAGTAGATAATTTTTCAAAACTATCAAAGAATTCATATAATTTAATTTCATCCTTATATAGTATATTAAATACTTTATTTTTCCCTAAAATTAATCCCATTTCATCTGCAAAAGAAGATATTTTATAATTTGTAGTTTCATAATTATATATATATTTATAACATTTTTTATTTATAAAATATTTACCTTGTATTTTAATATCATGTATTTTAAGAGCCTCATATTCATTAAAAATGTCATCTAGAATACCAATATCTTCTTTCTTGGCATAATATTCTCTCATTCGTTGATATTCATCATCTTTTTCTATTGGAATAATTCCGTTATGTATTATTTCCAATTCTTTATCGTTTGATGGATCAATAAATGTATTAGGATCATTATTAGATAGCATATTAACTAACTGATTATGTTTATTATCATCATATCCAATATACCCAGAATAATTAATATTTAAAGCATGACTAAATTCATGTGATATCATTTTTTTAACAGTAATATTAACTAAATCTTTATCTACATCATTAATCCTATTATTAAGTTTACTTTTAGCATAATCTTTTAATAATACTTCAGCAGGTAATTTAAATAATTGTTTTTTTTCATCATATTCTTTCATATCTTTATTATTTGGATTAAAAATATTATCATAACCATAATTTCTTATATTATTGATAAGTCTATTTAAAAAGAAATCAGTTATAGTATTGCTATTTTTAATATATATTGTTTCATCACTAAAATCAGGAATAATACTATTATAATAATTAACTCTTAATGTAATATTATCTCTAATAATACTGATATAAAAATCATCTAAGTGATAAATAATTTTAATACAGTTAAGGACAACATCTAATTTTTTTTCATCACTCATTATAATCACCTACTATATAAATTATATCATTTATTAAGGAAAAATATTAATAAATATGATAAAATAATATTGTGATAGAAATGAAAAATACATTAATAAAAATTATTCTCTTGTTAATAGTACCATTTATTTTAATTGGTTGTTCTAATAATAGTGAGGAAAATAATATGATAAATAATACAAAAACTAACTATGTTGAAAAGGATAAAACAGAAGCAATTAAAAAAATAATGAGTGAAAATGAATATATAATTGTCGATGTAAGAACTCCTGAAGAATATGAAGAATCACATATAAAAGGAGCTATTAACATAGAATATGATAAGATTGATGAAAATGTTAAATTAGATAAAAATAAACTAATAATGGTCTACTGTAAAAGTGGAGTAAGAAGTAATAAAGCATATCAAACTCTAATCAGTTTAGGATTTAATGTTTATGATATGGGAGGTATATCTACTATTAATTTAGATAAGGAATGATATTATGTTAGTAAGTAATAGTTGGAATGATTATGAATGTATTGATAGTGGTAATGGTGAAAAACTAGAACGTTGGAAAAATGTAATATTGCGCAGACCTGATCCATGGGCATTATGGACACATAAAGATACTGAAGAATGGAATAATTACCATGCTATATATCATAGAAGTGAAAAAGGTGGAGGTTTCTGGGAAAATAAAAAGAAATTTCCAGAATTTTGGACAGTAAATTATAAAGATTTAACATTTAAAGTAAGTCCTACAGGATTTAAACATACTGGTTTATTTCCAGAACAAGCGGCTAATTGGGATTATATTATAGATAAAATTCAAAATGCTGGAAGAGAAATAAAAGTGTTAAATTTATTTGCATATACAGGTGGAGCCACAATGGCAGCTTCATATGCTGGAGCGGTTGAGGTAGTACATTTAGATGCTTCTCAAGGAATGAATGAATGGGCTAAAGAGAATATGCACCTTTCACATTTAGATAATAATAGAATTAGATTTATATGTGATGATGCATTAAAATTTGTAAGAAGAGAAAAACGTAGAGGAAATAAATATGATGCTATAATAATGGATCCTCCAACATATGGAAGAGGGCCTGCTAAAGAATTATGGAAATTTGAAGATAGTTTAAATTTATTAATAAGTGAATGCATAGACATATTAAGTGATAAACCATTATTTTTATTAGTAAATTCATATACAAAAGGAATTACACCAGAAATATTAAAAAATATATTAATAACAAGTACAGAAGGTAAATTAAATGGTGGAAAAATAACAACAGATGAAATAGGACTAAATATTACATCATCAAAATTAATATTACCTTGTGGAGTATATGGAAGGTGGGAAATATAATGAAAAGTGAAAAATTAATGGTATTTGGATTATGCTTAGTAATAATTATTATTGGACTAGTATTTATACTATGTGTGTCTAATCCAAACAGTTCTCAAATATCACCAATAAAACTAAAACAAAGAAGTGATAATCAAGACTATAGAATAATAGACAAAATTGAAAAATGTGAAGGTGGATATGAGGAATTTTATCATGATGATGATTACGTTTATTATTTTAACTGTACAAAGAAAGATATAATTAATTTAGTATGGGAAGATGGAACAATAACTAAAATGATGGATGAATTATCAAGTGGAAATATATCATTAGATTCATTAATTAAACATGGTTTACTACATAATAGAAAAAGCCTACATGAAGAAGAAAATAATACAAACGAAACTTTAGAGGAAAATAATACAAATGAAAATTAATATTATTTATGAAGATAATCATTTGTTAGTAGTAGAGAAACCGATTAATATTCCAGTACAAGAAGATAATAGTAAAGATAAAGATTTATTGAATTTGTTAAAAGAATATATAAGAGAAAAATATAATAAACCAGGTAATGTATATTTAGGTTTGGTTCATAGACTAGATAGACCAGCAAGTGGCATAATGGTATTTGCTAAAACATCAAAAGCTGCTTCAAGATTATCTGATGATATAAGAAATAATAAAATAACTAAAATATATAATGTTGTTGTAGAAGGAAATATTGATAGTGAAGGAATATTAAAAGATAAATTATTAAAAAATACTAAAACTAATATAGTAACAGTAGATTCTAAAGGAAAAGAATCATTATTAAATTATAAAAAATTAGGTTATAAAAATGGTTATTCATTAGTAGAAATAGTTTTAGAAACTGGTCGTTCTCATCAAATTAGAGTCCAAATGTCACATTATGGTCATCCTTTATATGGAGATCAAAAATATAACAAGAATTCTAAAGTTGGAGAGCAATTAGCTCTATTTGCCAAAAGATTAGAAATAATACATCCAGTTACAAAAGAAAAAATGGTATTTGAATTAGACTTACCAAATAGAAAACCATTTAATATGTTTTAAAGGAGAATAGTATGGAAGAAGAATTTAAAGAGGATACAAATTATTTAGATCAACACTTTCTTGTAGATAAAACTACTATTAACAAATTTGTTGATATATGTGATGTAGGTATAAATGATGACGTTGTTGAAATCGGACCTGGAAAAGGTGTTATAAGTGAATTTCTAGCAAGAAGATCAAATCATCTTACTTGTATAGAAATAGATAGAAATCTAGAACACTTTATAAGCGTTCTATCATCTAAATTTGATAATATAGATATTATATATGGAAATGCTTTAACAGTATTTATACCAGACTGTAATAAAATAGTATCAGCACTTCCATATTCAATAACAGAACCATTTATAGAAAAATTACTAAGATGTAATTTTGAAGAAGCAACTTTAATAGTGGGAAAAAGATTTGCTGATGCAGTTGTAAATAAAAATATAGAAAAATTATCTTTATTAACTAACTCATTCTTTAAAGTTGAATATTATGGTGATATAGAACCAGACGCATTTGAACCAGCTCCTAGAGTAATGTCATCAATTATTAAATTGATTCCTATGAAAAGAAGTGAATTAAAAGATAATTTCAAGATGTTTATATTTAGAGAAATGTTTTTCAAAAGAGATAGAAAACTTAAAAATAATTTAATGGAAGCTTTGATAGAATTTGCTAAATTTCATGGAGAAAAATTAACTAAAAAAGAAAGTAAGAAAATAGTTGAAGATTATAATCTTGAAAAAGAGATGTTAAATAAAAAAATAGAAAACTTATCAAATAGTGATTATCAAGTATTATATGAAACATTAAAATAAACTCCCTATAGAAAAATAGGGAGTTTTATGTTATAATATGCTCGAAAGGTGATATTATGTGTATATATAAGCAAACAGTAATTATTTATACAAATAGTATCACACTTGCTTAGAATCCTTTAAAAAGATAATAACAAGTGTGAATTTTTTTACATGCAACAAATTTTAAAGGAGAATAATTATGATAGAAATAAGTTTAAATAAAATAAATAAAAACTATGGTTTTAATAATGTATTAAATGATGTATCTTTTGATATAAAAACAGGTGAAAGAGTATCTTTAATTGGAAGTAACGGGTGTGGTAAAACAACAGCACTCAATTTAATTATAGGAAAAGAAACACCCGATAGTGGAAATATAACTATTAGAAAAGGATCAACAATAGGATATTTATCACAAATACCTCCATTAGAAAAAGAAGATATTAAAGCTAATGAAGTATACTTAAGAGGTATAAAAAATCTAATAGATTTAGATAATAAAATAAATGATTTTGTATCTCATATGACAGATAGCTCAAAAGATATAAATGAATTAGATAAATTACAAGAAGAATTTAGAATAAAAGGTGGATATAATTTAAAAGAAAAAATAGAAAAAATCAAACATGGTTTCAAATTAACGGAAGAATTATTAAATACAAATTATAATAATTTAAGTGGAGGAGAAAAAACACTAGTTAATTTAGCTTCTTTAATTCTTTCAAATCCAAATATATTACTACTAGATGAGCCAACAAACCATCTAGATATAGAAACATTAGAATGGTTTGAAGAATATCTAAAAACATATAATGGAACAGTTTTAATTGTTAGCCATGATAGATATTTCTTAGATAGAGTAGTCAATAAAATAATATGTTTAGAAAATGGTAAATCAGATATATATCAAGGAAACTATTCTTATTATATAAAAGAGTCTGAAAGAAGATTTCTAGCTCAATTCCAAAGCTATAAAAACCAACAAAGAGAAATAAAAGCAATAAAAGAAGCTATTGCTAGACTAAAAGAATGGGGTACTAAAAGTGATAATCCAATTTTCTTTAGACGAGCACACGCTATGGAAAAAAGATTAGAGAGAATGGAATTAGTTGATAAACCAAAAGAGAAAAGTAAACTTACAATTAATTTACAAGTTAACGACAGAAGTGCAAATTATGTAGTGGATATTAATAAGTTAGATTTAAATATAGAATCTAAATCCTTATTAGTAAATTCTAGCATGAGTATTTATTATAAAGAAAGAGTGTGTCTAATGGGTAAAAATGGTACTGGTAAGACAACTTTAATTAAAAATATAATAAATAATACACACGAAAATATAAAAATAGGTGTAAATGTTGAAATAGGATATATTCCACAAGAAATTAGATTTGACAATGAAGAATTGTCAATTTATGAATATGTAAGATCTTTCTTTGTAGGAATTGAAAGTGAACTTAGAAGCAAATTGAATAAATTCTATTTTAGTTCTGAATCAATTGATAAAAAATTAAAAAATCTAAGTGGGGGAGAAAAAGTAAGAATTAAACTATTAGAACTAATTCTTAAAAAAGCAAACTTTCTAATTCTTGATGAACCAACTAATCATATTGATATTGATACTAGAGAAATATTAGAAGAATCACTCCTTTCATTTGATGGAACTATATTATTTATTTCACATGATAGATATTTTATAAACAAGTTATCAACAAGAATAATTAGAATAGAAAATAAAAAATTAGTTTCTTATGATGGAAACTATGATTATGTAAAATCTAAAGAAGTAATTACTGAGCCTATTAAAGAAACTAAAAAAGAAATTAAAATACAAGGAAGTAACAGATTAAATGAATTCTTAAAAGATGCGAATAAAATAGAAGAAATTACTATTGGATGTAATTCTATAGTTTATAGAATAAAGAAAAAAAGTAAAACGTTCTATTTAAAAGTAGCTAACCATTTAAGTCAAGAATCTATTAGATTAGATTAGATTATTTACAAGGTAAAATAAATGTTCCAGAAAAAGTATTTTATGAAAAATATAATAATAAATCTTATTTATTAACAAAAGAAGTAAAAGGAAGAATGCTTTGTGATGATTATTATGATGATCATCCTATTGAAGGAATAAATGTTATTGTTGAAGCTTTTAATGCTTTATATAGCATAGATTACAAAGATTGTATTATTGATGAAACAATAGATAAAAAGATTAAAGATATTGAACAAAACTTTAATAATATAAAAGAAAGCGATATAAAAGAAGATATTTTAAATCGTTTTCATAGTAAAAATGCTATATTAAAATATTTAAAAGGAAATAAACCTAAACAAATAATTGGTTTTACACATGGTGATATGTCACTACCTAATATATTTGAATTAGATGGTCACTTTAGTGGTTTAATTGATGTTGGAAATGCGGGTTTATCTGATATATATTTTGATTTAGTAATATGCGAAATGTCCATAGAAAGAAATTATGGAAAAGAATATATAGATGTATTCTATGATAAACTTGGAATAGAAAAAGATGAATTCAAAAGTGACTATTATAGAATACTTATGAGTTTATAATAAAAAAAAGATATTTCTATCTTTTATGATGAAGTATCTTTTTTTTGACTGAATTATCTAACCAATTTCTACCATCTATTATTCTTGTTACTAACATTGATGATGCACTATCACCAACTACATTTAGCATAGTTGCTGGTGCATCAATAATAGTTGCTATTATTGTAAGCATTCCAAGTGATGAAATTGGAAAACCTAACATTGTAATAATTAATGTTTCTGAAATAGTACCACCACCAATTGGAACAGCTGTTACTAGTAATGTAGCAAGAAGAGCAATACCTAATATTTTTAATGTACTAACATTAGCATTAAATAAGTTTACTAAGAACATTATTTTAAAAACACTACCAATTATAGAACCATCTTTATGAAAACTAGTACCTAGTGGAATAGTTGTTTCTGCTATGTCTCTAGGAACACCAATTTTTTTAGCACAATCTGTATTAACAGGTATAGATGCCGCAGATGAACATGTAGCTAATGCTGTAAATGTAGCAGGTAGTATATTTTGCCAATAAGATCTAAATCCTTTTCTACCAGCAGCAATATATGCATATAATGAATAGAATATGAAATAATATAGTATAGCTACTACTGTATAAATAATAAATGTTTTTCCATATCCTAATGCAATACTAGAACCTAATGTTCCAACAAGAGCAGCAAAATAACATCCTAATCCTATTGGCGCATAATACATAATTATTTTAATGAATGATTGCAAAACATCATTCGCGGAATTTAATACCTCTAAAAATTTAGCTCCTTTTTCACCAGCAATATTAATGCTTAAACCAATTAATATTGAAAAAACTATACAAGCAATTATATTATCTCTAGTTAGTACTTTAGAAAAGTCACCAACACTAATTGTATCAACAGTTCTTTCTAAGAAATTAATTTTTTCTCCTTCACTTGCTTCTAAATCAACTGTTTCTTTTATTGATGAAGTATCTTCTACTTTAACAAGATTAAACATTTTTGTAGTACCGATACCAACAAAACAACTAATTACAGATGTAATAGCAAATACAATTATAATTGTTAATAAAATCTTTCCAATTCTTTTAGGATTTGTCATTTTACCAATTGAAGTACTTATACTTAAAAATATAAGTGGAACAATTATAACAAGAAGCATATTTAAGAATAAATCTCCAAATGGACTTAGTACACTTGCTTTCTCTTTAAATATAAGCCCTACACATGTACCAATTGCAATAGCACATAATAATATAATGGTTAATTTGTAATTTTTTATAAATTTTTTCATAATTTTTTCCTCCTGATTTAATTATTAAATATAAAGTAAGATAAAGTCTATATTTATACTTCCACAATAAATCCACACATTTTGTTGATAAAATAAAAAAAATCTATATAATAATTAGCATGAGGTATAAGTATGAAATTATATAGAGTATGTACAGATACAGAAGGGAAAATCATTTTAAATGAAAAAGATTTTTCAAAATTAGGTAGTAATTATCGTGGAATGTATAAAAATACTTTTAAATATGAATACAATAAAAAATATTTACACTTTTTTAATTATTATGGAAATATATATTTCATGAATTTACGTAAAGGATATTATATTTGTGAATATGAAGTACCCGATGAAATAATACCAGAACCTACCAATGGATATTATATGGATTTTGTTACTTTTTGTGAAGATAGAGATATACCTGAATATGTAATAGAATCCAATAAAATTAAATTTGAATATTTAAGTAATATGTATAGAATAAAAAATTATATTGATTATGAAGATTATTTATATGGAGATCTTCCTTCAATGATAGAAGAAGTTTATACAAAAGAAAAAGAGTTAACATATGAAAAAAAATTACATTAAAATGAATGATGGAAATTATTTATCTCTTGGTAATGTCATTAACATTATAAAGAAAATATCTAATAATAATATAGCGATGCAAAGTGAAATCTTTTGCAGTATTTTTGGTGTGAATGATGTCAATAATACTACTATAAATAACTATATTATTGGTATAAGAGCAATAGGTATAGAATATAAAGAACTATTTAAAAAGAAGTATGAGAAAGATGAATTAATATCAAATATAACATCTATATTAAATATTCTAGATAATAAAATATATGATGAAAATATAGAAAATATAAATAGTAATAAAAAATTAGAATTAGTTATTAACGAGTTATTAACATTAGCTTCTCTTGATAATCATACATCAAATATTAATTTTAAAAGAAAAACAAATTATGAAACAATAAAAGAATTATTATATTATGCTATTATTGAAAATAAACAACCTATATATAAACAAGATATTAACATTAAAATTAATAAAGATGAATTAGAAGATTATCTAAAAGTAAAATTGTATTGGGGTGAAAGTTATATATCTAGTTTATTAGAATTAGCAAGTAGAAATAATATGTATGCATGTGCAGAAGTGGCATCCCTTTATTATGATGGACAAGTAACTGGTCAAAAAGATTTTATAAAATCATTTGAATATTATAAAAAAGCTGCTCAAAAAGGTCATCCTAAAGGTAACTGGATGGTTGCTAATATGATGATTAATGGAAAAGCTCCATATGATATAGATATGATAGAAGAATATCTTAATAAAGCAATTGAATTAGGAAGTACAGCTGCTTATAATACATTAGGTATTTGTTATCTAAAAGGTATCAATAAAAAGAAAATAATTGACAAAGATAAGGCAAAATATTACTTCAATTTAGCCAGTGAAGAAGGATACTCTTATGCATATAATAATTTAGGCAAATTATATGAAGAAGAAGGAAATATTGATGAAGCAATAATTAATTATATGATTAGTGCTGATCAAGGAAATAGTTATGCATTAAATAAAATAGGTGAATATTATAGAAAAAAAGAAGACTATAATAAAGCATATATTTATTATTTAAAATCCATAGAGTCACCAATAACTGAAAGATATAGATATGCATATTATAATTTAGCTGAATATTACTATAAAAATGGTAATAAAAAAGCAAATATTAAGAAAAGTAAAAAAATTTATGACGAATGTATGAAAATGTTTAAAGAGATTGACAATTAAATAATAATTGTCAATTTTTATTTATCATAGTAAAATAAATATATAATGGTGATAATATGAAAAAGATGGAAATAGTATTTTGTATAATATTTGCCATAATAGTTTCATGTGTAGTATTATTTTTACTTAATAAGAACAATATCAATTTAGTTGGATCTAAAGGTAAAAATGTAGCTATATATACTAAATTTAAAGAATTAAGTGATGATATATTTAATGAAGAAGTATCAGAAACACCAATATATGATGTTAATTTAAATGAAAATGAATATTTAATAATTTTTTATTTAAATAATGGAGATGGAACAATTATCCATAACATTAAGTCAGATAAAGGTGAAAATATTCCTGATTTATCATTTGAAAATCCTGTAAGAGATGGTTATACATTTATGGGTTGGTATGATAATCCAAACTATTTGATGGGTACTAAGTATTATGATGAAGATGGAAGAAAAACTTTAGATTATTATGGAGACAATAACTTAATTTTATATGCAGGATGGCAAATAAATAAAATAACATTTAAATATAATACTAAAGGTGGGAAAGTAAAAGATTCACTTGTATATGATAATGTTACATATAATTGGAAAACTGATAAAGATGGTTTTATATATTTAAATGGAGAATTATATACTACTACATTAGAATATAATAAAACTTTAGAAAAAAAAGGATTTATTAATGCTAATGGAGTCCTTTTGAATGTTTATAAAGATAGTTATAGAACAAGTTATCATAAAGAATGGTGTACTAAAAATAAGAAATGTTATAGCCAAGAGTTTATTTATAAAGCAAGTGATTTTTGCGATTTAAAAGAAAGTGACTGTGAAGTAACACTTTATGTTAATTGGATACCTTCTAACTATGTAGATGTTGATATGTCTAATATTAGCAATTGCATTAAAGAAGCCAATAAGACAGGAAAAGCAAGCCCATGTATTAATCTCTATGGATTAAGTTCTGATTTTACAACAGATAATCATGTTCAAATGCAAAATTTTGCTATTACAGAAGATTATGTTTATTTTTCATCTCCACAAAATGGAGCATGGACTGGAGCATGTAATGATAGTATTTCTTGCTTAGGTAAAAAATTAGATATAATAGCCGATAATCATATTGAAAGAATATCTAGAGCAAAAAGTAAAAATGGTTTATATGAAAGAGAATTAAATTATGTTAAATATGCTGGCCATACTCAAAGCTTTGATGTAACTGGTGGAAGTAAAGAGAATATTTTTTTAAATGGTTTAGGATATATGTCATATAACAAATCTATGAGGATGTATGGTGTAGATTATGCAGGAGTATCAACAGTAACATTTAAAAGCAATAAAAACACTAATGGAGTAGAAAGAAAAGCAGAAACAACTGTGCCTATATTATCAAATGGATTATTATCACAAAATATAATTACAAGTAAAAACTTCTCAAAAACAGAAGATTATTATAATTATATTAAAAACTTTGTTTATAAAAATGGAGTTAATAATTCTAAAAATTCTAAATTAGTTGATACAATGGTTAATCCGGAAATGGCAACTGATTATAATGGTAAAAAAATAGTAGTTACTAAAGGAAAAGATACAATTTATTACTATAAAGATATAATAGAATTCAAAAAAGGAAAAATTGAACCATATGTTTTTTATATAGATTATATGCCAACAAAACAAGCAGTTGAATTACATACTGAAGGATATGAAACATACTTCTATATATATGGTGGTAGTTCTTCATTTAGTAAAAATGGTTCTAATTATTATATAGAAAAATATAAAATAGATACAGATAAAAACGGAATGTTATTAGATAAAGAAAAAGAGCAAGTAATAAATGTATGGAGTTATTTTGAAGAGCAAATAAAAGATAATAAAATTTATTGCTCTGTCAAAAGAATAGAACCAGAAGGAATGAGCATAGATAAACATGGAAACGTATTTGTAGGTTTCTCTGTAGAATATGGTAAATGTGATAACTCAAATTATGAAACATTGGATGCTATATTCACTATAGGTAAAATGTAGAAAACATAAGAATTATATGATATAATGATAATTGTATAATAAAAGGGGATAGGCAATGAAATTATTGCTATGTGATGACAAAAAAATTAAGACATACTCACTAACAAATAGTTTAGAGGATAGTGTTGTTATAGATTACTTCTATAATGACAGTGATATCTATGAAACTATTTCTTTTTCATGTACTACAGGAGTATGGAAAATAGTTGAAACCCCTAATATTAAAGTTGTAAGTAATATAAAAGATTCATATAAAGAATATGATAGTATAAAAATAAAATTATTAAGTTTAGATATAAATATAATGATTTATTTTTTACCTTTTGTTGAAGAATATACTGATTATATAATAACTGATGGTCAATCAATAACAATTGGCTCTAATGCAAATAACAATATTGTTTTACGAAATTATGATGATGCATTAGATTATGCGCAAATAACAAAAGAGGGTAATGACTATAAAATAAATAGTTTAAATAATAGTAAAATATATATAAATGATTTTGTTCAAGAAAATCCTATTATTAAAATGGGAGATGTAATTTTTATAAATGGTTTAAAAATGATATGGATGGATACATTTATAAAAATAAGTACATATAACGGTAGTGTTACTATTAACGGAATGGCTGCAAGTAGTCCTCAGCAAATAGATATGAATTATACATTACCAACAGAGTATGAAAGAAACCTAAAATTATATGCAGACAATCAAGTATTCTTTCATACACCAAGAATGCAAGTATCTATAGAAGAAGAAAAAATAAAATTAGACGCACCACCTAGTGATGAAACAGTAGAAAGGATGCCAGTTATATTAACAATTGGTACTTCATCTATGGTTTGTATTACTTCTTGTGTAACAGCTATTAATGCTATACATAATATGTCATATTCAGAAACAAGAGCATCTGGAATACTAGATTTTATAGTAAGTTTAGCCATGATTGCAACATGTATAATGATTCCAATATTTACAAATAAAATACAAGTAAATAGAGACAAAAAGAAAAAGAAATTAAGAATAGAAAAATATACTAAATACTTAAATAGTAAAAAAGAAAAAATTAATGAAATAATTAAAAAACAAGAAACAGTATTAATTGATAATAATTTATCTTTAGAAGAAATACACAAAAGAATTGTTAATGGTGGAAGTAATATTTGGATAAGAGAAGTAATAGATGATGACTTCTTAGATGTAAGACTTGGTACTGGTGAAATACCAGCAAAAATTGAAGTAGAAGCACCAACAAAGCAATTTTATTTAGAGGATGATGAACTATTAGACAATGTATATGCACTTGCTGAATCAAAAAGAAATTTAAAAGATGTTCCAATTGTAATATCAATGTCTAAAAATAAGATAGTATCTTATATAATGAATACAACATTTAAACAAGAATATATTGATAGTATAATGCTTCAAATAATGTATTATTATAGTCCTAATGATTTAAAACTAGTTATATTTACAACAGAAGATAATAAGTTACATTGGAATTATACTAAATATCTACCACATTTATGGAGTGCAAAAAGAGATAAAAGATTCTTTGCTACAACTGATAATGAATCAATTCAATTATCTAGTTATTTAGATCAAATATATGAAAGAAGATTAGAATCTTCAACAACTAAAAATGAAGAAGAAAAGAAAAACTCTGATGATAAAAAATCATTATATAAAAATTATGATGAGTATTATTTAATTATTACAGATAATTTTGGTGAAGTTAAAAATATACCAATTATTAATAGATTATTAAATAGTAATGTTAATATAGGTTTTTCATTAATGGTACTTGGTAATGATATTAAACAATTACCATCTAAATTAGATAGATTCGTAGATGTACGTAATGGTACTGGAGGAGTTTATTCTAAGAATTTAAAAAATAGTGATAAGAGTTCATTTAAATTAGAATTTATTCAAAATATTAAAATAGATTATTATGCAAAAGCAATAGCTAATATTCCAGTAGAATCTCAATCAGCAGGTTATAATTTACCAGCAAGTTTAACATTTATGGATTTATATCATGCTGGTAAGATATCTCATCTAAATATTACTAAGAAATGGCAAGAAAATGATCCAACTATTAGTTTATTTGCACCAATAGGTATAAAAGATAATGGTAAAGTAATTGGATTAGATCTTCATGAAAAAGTACATGGACCACATGGATTAATTGCTGGTTCAACTGGTAGTGGTAAATCAGAATTTATTATTACTTATATATTATCAATGGCAATTAATTATAGCCCTAAAGAAGTACAATTTATATTAATAGACTATAAAGGTGGAGGTTTAGCTGGTGCTTTTGAAAATAGAGCAAAAGGAATAAAAATACCACACTTAGTCGGAACAATAACAAACTTAGATACAAGTGAAATGAATAGAACTCTTGTATCATTACAAAGTGAATTAAAAAGAAGACAAAGAAAATTTAATGAAGCTAGAGAATTATTAAGTGAAGGAACAATAGATATTTATAAATATCAAAAGATGTATAGGGAAGGTAAATTAAAAGATCCAATGTCACATCTATTTGTTATTTGTGATGAATTTGCCGAATTAAAACAACAACAACCAGATTTTATGGCTGAACTAATCTCTACATCAAGAATCGGTCGTTCATTAGGAGTTCATTTAATTCTAGCCACTCAAAAACCTTCAGGTGTAGTTGATGATCAAATATGGTCAAATGCTAGATTTAAAGTTTGTTTAAAAGTACAAACCGAAAGTGATAGTAATGAAATGATTAAGAGAAATGATGCTGCTTATATTAAAGAAGCTGGTCGTTTCTATTTCCAAGTTGGTAATAATGAATTATTTGAATATGGTCAATCAGCATGGTCTGGAGCTAAATACATTCCAGTAGAACATGTTAGAAATAAAGTTGATGATTCAATAGATTTCTTATCAAATGATGGAACAATTATTAAAACAATAAATGATGATATTAAGATAGAAGAATCAGAAAATAATAATCAGGAACAATTAGTAAGTATAGTAAATTATTTATATGAATTAGGTGTTAAAGAAAAATATGATTTCTCATCATTATGGTTACCTAGTTTACCAAAAACTATATATATGTCTAATTTAATTAAGAAATATAATTATAAAGCAGAAGCAAGTGTTATAGCACCATTAATTGGTGAATATGATAAACCTGCTAAACAAGAACAAGGATTGTTTAGTTTAAATATTAATTCTTCAAATACAGTAATATTTGGTATACCAAATTCAGGTAAAGAAAACGTTATTTCAAATATTATTTATACATCATGTTTATTCCATTCACCACAAGAAGTTAATTTCTATATAATAGATTTTGGTTCTGGAGCATTAAGTCCATATCAAAAATTCCCACATGTTGGTGACATTATAACAATATCCAACAAAGAAAAAACCATGGCAGAATTTGAATTCTTAGATAGACAAATTAAACTAAGAAAAGACTTGTTCTCAGAATATGGTGGAAATTATAATTCATACATTAAAAATAGTGGAGTAAAGATTCCATTAATTGTAACTATTATTAATTCATTTGAATCATTTGGAGAAAATTGCTATGACACACTTGATACATTAAATAGTCTTTTAAGAGAGGGATCTAAATATGGAATTGTATTTGTAGTATCTGCAATATCAACTTCTTCTATTAGAAGTACAGTTCTTGAATACTATGCTAACAGAGTATTATTACAAAGTAATGATGACTTTGATTACCATTATATATTAGGCGCTCCAAGTGGATTTGTACCATCTAAATACTTTGGTAGAGGTATTGTTGAATTAGCAGAAGATTTCTGTGAATTCCAAACTGCTATCATAGCTGATGATTCAAGATTGAACGAAATGATTAAGACAGCTGGTAATAATATGTATGAATACTATAAAACAAAAGTATCACCAATAAGAATTATGCCAGAACATATATTATTAAATAGTATGTTTAAATATGCTAAACAAATTAATAAGATACCAATCGGATATACAAGAGATGAAATAGATTTATATTATTATAATTTTATAACAAGTAAATCCACTTCAATTATTGGTAATAATGTAACAAATGATATTTCATTTATGTGTTCAATTATTGATTTAATTGATTCAATTGGAAATATAAAAATGAATATATTTGACTTTATAACATGCGTATCTACAGATGGAAAAGCTAGTTATTATAATATTAGTTTCACTGAACCATTTACAGAAATGTTAAAAAATGAAGAAACAGTACCTACTATTAATGTAATTATCGGTTTAGGTAATTGTTATGATGTATTAAATGAAGGTGAAAAAGAACTATTTGATAATATAATGACTAATATGGAAAAATTACAAAATCAATACTTCATAATATTTGATAATAATGATAGATATAGTAAAGTAATGGATGAAGAATGGTTTAAATCAATAGATAGAAATTACATTTGGGTAGGAAAATATATAGATTCTCAAAATATATTTGATATATCTCATATTAGTAATAATGATGTTGATGAAACTATGGAAGATCTTGTTTATGTAGTTGAAAAAGAAAAATATTATGTATTAAAAGGGGTTGGTGGAAGTGAATAATAAAGTATTAGTTGAATTAGTAATACCGGAAATAAACCAACGCTATGATGTTTATTTACCAATTAATAAGAAAATAGGTACTATTATAGATTTATTAACAAAATCAATAAATGAGTTTAATAATTCTACATTATCTTTTAAATATTTATATAATGCAGATACAAGAGAATGCTATTCATATGATGTATTACTAATAAATACAAAAGTAAGAAATGGTACTAAAATAATTCTTATGAGATAAAAATGTAAGATGTAAATTATCTTACATTTTTTAATGTTAAATAATAGTAAAATAATAATAGAAATATTTACAACTAAAAATAAAAAATGATAAAATAAAGAAAATAAGAGAAAAAATAGGAGGATAAGTTATGGCAGTAACAATGACAAACCTTGCATATGGTAGAGATGCAGATGGTAGAACAAAATTACTAAACGATTTAAAAGCAGATATAGGAAATGCAAAAAAAGAACTAACAGGTTCAAATTTAACAGCAATTATAACTGCAGTTGATAATAACTGGTCAGGTGCAGATGCTGAAAAATTTAAAAAAGAATTAAAGGAAAAAGCAGAGAGTTTGCAAAAATCTTTCGAAGCATATTCTGCTATTATTGAGTCAAGTTTAACTCAAGATGCAACTGGATTTGCTAAAATGCAAAGTAAATTATAGGAGGAGGAATAGAGAATGGCAACAAAAGCTTCAACACCTGTTGGTATAACTAGTGAAAAATCATTTAAACAAATTGAAACAAAATTACAAGAATATAAAGCAAATGTAATTAAGAAAATAGATATTTCAGCTAAAACAGCTGTAGTTCAACAAGCAATAAAGGGTACTAATAGTGAAGCTGCTTTCACAAAAGCTGCTAAACAATTAGATGCTAAAGTTGAAGAATATCTAGGTTTCGTTGATGAATATATTAAAATCGTTCAACAACAACAAGAAAAGTACAAAAAATACGATACTGGTGTTGCTTACGATTTCGTAGAAAAGAAATAGTTTATTTAAATAAATATAATAGATATTATTTTGAAACGATTAAAATATAATTTTAATTGTTTTGAAGTGAAATAATTATCTTAAAAAGAAGATTGATTACTTATTATCAATCTTCTTTTCATTGATATAAATAATAGATAGTGTTATAATATACGACTATAAAAGAGGGAAAAATGACAAATAAATTAAAAGTAGAAATTGCTGTAGCTGCATTACTAGGTACGATAATAGGATCAGTAACCGCATTAAGAAAAAATGAGGATAAATATATACCAGAAATAGAAGAAGATACTCATATTGCTCAAATAATTCAAGATAGATATGAATTTCATTATTATATAGATACTCAAGATATAGATACTGAAATAAATAAATTAAATATAAATAATAATGACTATTATCCATTTGATACATATAAATATATTAGATTTGTAGATTTTGAACAAAGAGAGAGAATAGCAATAGTACATATACTAGTAGATTTTTTAAAAGATGAAAATAATAATATAAAAGATACTATTTATACATATGTAGATGCATTTAATGGAAATATATTACTAGCAACAAATCAAAATAATGTTCCAGAAGAATATACAAGCGATATAGTAAAATATATAATGGATTATGGTAATCTAAAAGATTTAAAAGAAACAATGATAAGCAAGGGACTAGATAGTAACTATGCAAACAGTATCATTTATAAAGAACTATTTGATAGAAGTTTATCTACTTATGATGCTGCTAGAATATATGTATCCCTAGTAAACTCAAATAATAGAGTTAAATACAATAATGAAGCTATAATATTAACACAAGATTAATTTCTTGTGTTTTTACATTTTTTTGTAAACAAAATAAAAATTAATATATAATTTTATATTGTTTGCTTTTTATCAAAATATGATAAATGATATAATTTATAATAGGTGAGGAAAATATTATGAAGAAGGGATTTGATAATAACAAGTATCTAAAAGTTCAAAGCACAAAAATAAGAGAAAGGTTTAAATTATTTGATAAGTTATATCTAGAAATAGGTGGTAAATTATTTGATGATTCACATGCATCAAGAGTATTACCAGGATTTTTAAGTGACTCTAAAATAAGAATGTTTAAAGAATTAAAAGATGACTTAGAAATCATATTTTGTATTAATGCAGGTGATATAGCAAAGAATAAAACAAGAGCAGAATATGGAATCACATATGATACAGAAATAATTAAATTGATTAATAATTCTAAAAAAATGGGATTCTCTGTTAATAGTGTTGTTATAACTTTATATAAGAATCAACCAAGTGTAGATAAATTTATTAATAAGTTAAATCGTAATAATATTAAAACTTATATTCATACTTTTACAAAAGGATATCCAACTGATGTAGATACTATTGTTAGCGAAGAAGGATATGGTGCTAATCCTTATATTGAAACAACTAAAAAATTGATTTTAGTTAATGCACCTGGACCAGGAAGTGGAAAACTAGCAACTTGTTTATCACAGGTATATCATGAACAAAAAAGAGGTGTAAACGCAGGTTATGCTAAATTTGAGACATTTCCTGTATGGAATTTACCATTAAAACATCCAGTCAACTTAGCTTATGAAGCAGCAACAGCAGATTTAAAAGATGTTAATATGATAGATCCATTTCATTTAGAAAAATATAATATAACAGCAGTTAATTATAATAGAGATGTAGAAGCATTCCCTGTTTTAAAAACAATATTAAACAAAATGATAGGTAGTGATATATATTCATCTCCTACTGACATGGGAGTTAATGTAATAGCTGAGTGTATCACTGATGATGAAATAGTTAAAGAAGCTGCTAAAAGAGAAATAGTTAGAAGATATTACCAAGCAACAAATGATTATAAATTAGGCTTAGGTGATGAAGATGCAGTACAAAAAATAAAACTATTAATGAATGAAATAGATATTGATGAAAATTATTTGGATGTTATAAAACCAGCTTTAGAAAAGAGCAAGAAGGAAAATCTACCAGTAATTTCACTAAAAATTGGAAAGAAAATAATTACAGGAAAACAAACAGAATTATTAACACCTGCTTCTTCTGTAATATTAAATGCTATTAAAGAGATAACAAAAATACCAGATAAAATTAATTTATTAAGTCCAAATGTATTAGATCCAATGTTAAAATTAAAAGAAGATTTAAAAACAGGTAATAGATTAACATTACCAGAAATATTAACAGCATTATCTATATGCTCTACAACAAATCCAATTATAGAAAAAGCTTTATCCAATTTAACAAAATTAAATGGTTGCGAAGCACATGCTACATATATAGTAGATAATGGAGATAAAAAAACATTAAAGAATTTAAAAATCAACTTAACATGTGAACCAGAATATATGTTAAGTGATGATGCAAGTTTAGATTAATAAAAAAACACTAATTTTATACACAAATTAGTGTTTTTATATGTATTAATTATAAAGATTTAACAATTTCTTTAAATTCGGTACCTCTATCTTCAAAACATTTATATTGATCCCAACTTGCACAAGCAGGTGATAGCAAAACTACATCTCCACTTTCAGCATTACTATAAGCATCAATAGTTGCTTCTTTTAATGTTTCAAATGAATGACATTTAAATTTATTCTTTTCACAAAATTCTTTTATTCTTTCAGCAGTTTGTCCAAGAGAACAAACAAGTTTTACATTTTTCATATAAGGTATTAATCCATCAAATGAATGACCTCTATCTAAACCACCAAGTATAAGAATAGTTGGTTTATTAAATGCAGATAATGCAATTTGAGAAGATGTTACATTAGTAGCTTTAGAATCATTATAGAAATCAATTCCTTTTAATGTTCTAACATATTCAATTCTATGCTCTACTCCCCCAAATTCACGAAGAGATTCTTTAATTGTTTCATCATCTATTCCAAGATGTTTACAAGCCATAATCGCGCACATCATATTTTCATAATTATGATTACCTTTTAATTTAACTTCACTGACATCTATAAATTCTTGATCATAATAATAAATTTTATTATCTTTTAAATATGCTCCATCAATAACTTCTTTACTTGTAAAATATTCTTTAGTACTTTTAATATTTTTAGTTATTCTATAAGCATCCTCATTACCTTTATTAATAATAGCAATATTTTTCTCAGTATGATTCATAAATATTCTTAGTTTATTTTCGTTATAGTATTCTCTAGTACCAAACATATCAAGATGAGCTTCATATATATTAGTAAGAATAGCTATATCAGCATTATAGTCATAAAAATCATGTAATTGTGGAACACCAATTTCCATTATTAAATAATCACCTTTTTTAATATTTGGAAGAACTTCACATAATGGAAAACCAATATTACCAGCAAGATGAGCTTTAGAACCAAAAGCACGAGAAGCAATATCATAAATAATTGATGTAGTAGTTGTTTTACCATTAGTACCAGTAACAGCTACTATTTTTACATCTTTTGGTAATAAATGATAAGCCATTTCAATTTCATTAATTACTTTAATATTATGTTCTTCTGCATATTTTAAATATTTATGATCAAATTTAACACCTGGATTCTTTATAATATAATCAAATGATTCATCTAATAAATCATCTGGATGAGAACCAAGAACTACTTTTACACCAAGTTTTTCTAATTCTTTAACTCTTTCCTCATCTTGTTTATCATTCATATCGTTAAGTACAATTGTATTATTTAGTTTAGATAAAACTTTAGCAGCATGATAACCACTTCTAGCCATACCTAAAATAAATATTTTTTTATTTTCAAACATAGTTAATCACCACCATAATTATACAATATTTTAATATTTAAATAAAAATAATAACAATTTTATTTACATAAATTAATTAATTATATGATATAATAATAAAAAGAATGGTGAACGAATGAAAAAGAAAATAATATTAGCTTTTATTGTATTATTCATGCTTAGTGGTTGTGTTAAAACTACAACTACTACTAAAATTAACATGAATAAAAGTATAGATTTTGAAACTGAAGTACTATCATCTAATTCATTAGGAATAAATCCTTTAGATACAATAGATCAAAATAAATTAGCAGAAAAAGGATTTAACGTAGGTGTTACTACTGATGGAGATTATAGTGGTATTAAAATCACTAAGAGATACTCTAATATAGATAAAGTATCTAATGCGTCAGGAGAACAAGTTATTATTTCTGATATTCTAAAAGGAGATATTAATGATGGTATTCTTTATAAAGTTGAAAAAGGATTCTTTAAGAATACATATTATGGAACATTTAAATATAAATTAAGAAGTGAAATATTTTATTATGAAAGAGATTATAAAGACAAAATAGAATTATCAGAAGATACTCTAGTTACATTAGATGGAGAAGCAAGTTTTAAATATATTGTTAATCTTCCATATAAAGCTAAATATAGTAATGCTAATGAAACAAGCAATGGTGGTAAAACATTAACTTGGACACTAAATAGAAGTGAAGATACTGATATAAAATATAATTTTACTTTATATAACTTAACACACGTATTAATAGTTGGTATAGCTGCTTTAATTGTTTTATTTGTTATTCTATATGTAATTATTAAACTAATTAAAAAACATAAAAAAGAAAACAATCAAAATAAACCAATACATGTAGATTATGATCCTAGTATTGAAGACAAATTAAATGAATTTGAAGAAATAGTAGAAGAAGATGCTCCTGAAGTAGCTAATGAAAGTGAAAATAATACTATTAATAATGGTACTTTTGAAATAGTAGATCCTAATGAAGAAAAACAAAAAGTAATTATAAAAGAATCTATAATTAAGGAACCTGAGAGAAGAGCACCAAAGTTTATCAATGTAGACCCAATTGAAGAAGTGGTTGATTTTGGTAGTGATGAAAAGAAAGAAGAAAATAAATGATATATTTTATAAAATGTATCATTTTTTTTGATATAATTGTATGGAGGAGGTAATAGAATGGATAAAGAATTACAATTAGCATTAAAAAAAGAAAAAAGAAGACAAGAAAACAATATAGAATTAATTGCAAGTGAAAATTATGTTAGTAAAGCAGTATTAAAATTACAAGGAAGTATACTAACAAATAAGTATGCAGAAGGATATCCATCAAAAAGGTATTATGGTGGATGTGAATATATAGATATATTTGAAAATAAAGCTATAGAGTATGCTTGCAAACTATTTGGAAGCAAGTATGCTAATGTTCAACCACATAGTGGAAGTAGTGCTAATATGGCAGTATATAGAGCATTACTTGAAAGAGGAGATAGAGTACTTGGAATGAGTCTATCACAAGGCGGACATTTAACACATGGAAGTAAGGTTAGTTTTAGTGGACAAGATTATGAAATAGAAGGATATGAATTAGATCCTAAAACAGAAAGATTAGATTATGATAAAATTCGTAAACAAGCAAAAGAATTTAAACCAAAAATGATAATTGCTGGATCTAGTGCATATGCAGGAAGTATTGATTTTAAAAAATTTAGAGAAATTGCTGATGAAGTTGGTGCGTATTTAATGGTTGATATGGCTCACATTGCAGGATTAGTTGCTGCAGGTGAACATATGAATCCAGTACCATATGCAGATGTAGTAACAAGTACAACTCATAAAACATTAAGGGGACCAAGAGGTGGATTAATTCTTACAAACGATGAAGAAATAATTAAAAAAATAAATAAAACAATCTTCCCTGGTATTCAAGGTGGTCCTCTAATGCATATAATAGCAGCTAAAGCACAATGCTTTTATGAAGATTTAAAACCTGAATTTAAAACATATGCTAAAAATGTTATTAAAAATGCTAAAGCAATGAATGAAGTATTTATTAATAATGGTGTTAGAGTAATATCTGGAATGACTGATAATCACTTAATGTTAATAGATGTTAAATCTTCATTTAACATAACAGGCAATATAGCTGAAGAAGTATTAGATAGTATATGTATTACAGTTAATAAAAATTCTATTCCATTTGATACAGAAGGTCCTAGAACAACAAGTGGAATTAGAATAGGAACTCCTGCGATGACATCAAGAGGATTTAATGAAAAAGATGCAAGATATATCGCAACAATTATAGTAGAAGCATTAAATAATTATCAAAATAAAGAAGTTTTAAGAGAATTAAAGAAAGAAGTGTTAGAGTTAACAGCATCTCATCCATTGAGGAATATACAATGAAAAATAAAATAATATTATTTGTTCTATCACTATTATTTATTCCGTTTATAGTACAAGCAGAAGAAAAATATGAAAAGATGGATATAAATATTAATTTAGATGAAGGAGTACAGGTCAAAGATGTAAATATAACAATACTAGCTAGTATAACATCAAATGAAGAATTAATAGATAGAACAAGTGAATTCAAATATGAAACATTAAAAATATATAAAATAGAATCAAATGATGAATTAACTCAAATAGATAATGAATATACTCTTAAAAGTGATGAAAATTATGCTTTTGAAATAAATAAAATAACTCCTAAAAAAGATATTACTATGAATGTCTTCGGAGCAGATAATATTTTAATTAATGGACAAGAAGTAGTAAAAAAATATTTTGAATATACAAATGATTATAAAGAATTAAATATTAAATATAGAATATATAAAGAAGTAGTTGAAGAAAACAAAACTATAGAAGAAACTAAAACAATTTTGGAAAATAACGAAACAAGAGAAGAATATGTTAAAGTATTACCAATAAAAAAAGATGAAACTTGTATATTAGGCTTATCAATGTGTTGTAAAGAGTTTCATAATGTATCATATTGTATATGGGCTTGTATAGTAATAGTATTAATTATATTAATTAGAATATTAGTACATTTAGTTTCAAATAATATGGAAAATAAAAAATATAAAGATTTCTAAAAATAGAAATCTTTTTAAATATAATGTAAAATTCTATTTAATTTAAACAATAAATAAAAATAAAATGATACAATAAACAAAGGTGATATATATGAAAAACGATGTAGTAGATGCAGTGGTAGAAATACCATTTAGATCAAGAAACAAATATGAGGAAGATGAAAAAACAGGAAGAATTAAATTAAATAGAGTACTTTATTCAGCTATGGGTTATCCAACAGAATATGGAACTATTGAAGAAACATTAGCTCCAGATGGTGACCCATTAGATATATTAATTATTGCTACTGAACCTACATATCCAGGATGCATAGTACCTGCTAGAGTACTAGGTTATCTTGATATGGCTGATGATTATAAAAAAGATTATAAATTAATCGCAGTAGTTGATCCTGATCCAAGATATGAAGATTATCATACAATTGATGATGTTCCTGAATTTACTTTAAAAGAAATAAAAAACTTCTTTGAAAATTATAAACAATTGCAAGGAATACATGTTGATGTAGGAGATTATCATAGTAAAGAGGAAGCTCTTAAATTACTTGAAGATTGCAAAGAAGCATATAAAAATAAATAGAAACTTGCTTTTATAAGCGAGTTTTTTCTATAATAGAAGTATGGAAACAAGAGAAATTAATAAAAAACTAGAAGAATTTTTAAATACTCTTAATGATTTAAAGAGTAAGCTTTTAATTGATGAAAAAAATAGTAGAATTGAAGAATTAAATAAACTAGTAAATGATATGGATTTTTGGTCAAGAAGTGATACAAAAGAGGTATTAGAAGAGCAAAAAAATATTAATAATATTCTAAATAAATATAATAAATTAAATGATAATATTTGCACTTTAAAAGAATTAATAGAAATAGCTAGTGAAGAAGAATTAGAAGAAATATATAATGAATTACTAACATATGAAAAAGAAATAGATGAATTAAAATTATCAACATTCTTATCAGGTGAGTATGATTCATCACCTGCATATATAGAAATACATTCAGGCGCAGGTGGTACTGAAAGCAATGATTGGGCTGATATGATACTTAGAATGTATATGAGATTCTTTGATAAAAACAACTACAAATATGAATTAATTAGTAAAAATGAAGGAGAAGAAGTTGGTATCAAAGGAGCAGTATTATTGGTAAAAGGATATTATCCATTTGGTTATTTAAAAGGAGAAACAGGAGTACATAGATTAGTCAGAATAAGTCCATTTGATAGTAATAAAAGAAGACATACTTCTTTTGCTTCAGTACTTGTAACACCAGAAATAGAAAAAGATTTAAATATAGAAATAAAAGAAAGTGATTTAAAAATAGATGTATTTCATTCCAGCGGAGCAGGAGGACAAAGTGTTAATACAAGCGATTCGGCTGTTAGAATTACACATGTTCCAACTGGAATAGTAGTATCATCACAAGTAGAAAGAAGCCAAGTTAAAAATAAAGAAAGATGTATGAAAATGCTACAAAACAAACTTTTCCTTGCACAACAAACAGAGTTTAATAAAAAGGTTAAAGAACTAAAAGGAGAAGTAATGGATGTAAACTTTGGAAGTGCTATTAGAAGTTATGTAATGTGTCCATATACACTAGTAAAAGATACAAGAACTAATTATGAAACACCAAATGTAGATAAAGTTTTAGATGGAGACATAATATCTTTTTTAGAAGAATATTTAAAAATATAGGTGAATAAAATGAGTTTTAATGATTTTATAAAAAAAGAAAATGAGATAAGAAATGAAGTCCATTTACAAAATGAATATGAAACAAGAAGAATAAATACTTTAAATGAACAAAGTAGCCTCGGATCTAATGGTTTACTTGATAGAGCTAATCCATTTGAAAAGAAACCAATAGAATTTAATTATGTTAAAAATCAAATTGGTCAAATGACACAAGCTAATAATAATCAAAATCTAAAAAATAATATTAATAATGTAAATAGAGGAGCTATTAATATAAATCATATGTAAAAGACTATAAAAAAAGAGAGAATTTTGTTATAATATAATTTGAGGAAGATTAAGATGGGATTGTTAAATTTATTTAAAAAGAAAATAAATAGTAAAGAAATTGAAAGAAAAGTAATAGATAAAAGTGCTGCTAAAAGAAGCTTGTTATTCATAATAGGTTCTTTAATATCAGCATTGTCTTTTAATTTATTCTTTGTTCCTCATAACTTTGTTGGTGGTGGACTTGGTGGAGTAGCTATTATTTTAAATCAATTATTTTCTCTAAACTCTACATTAGTAATACTAGTAGGTAATGTAATATTTGTATTAATAAGCATTTTAACATTAGGTTTTAAAAAAAGTTTATTGTCTATAATTGGAGCTTCTGTTAATACAGCATTTGTATATTTTACAAGTGATTTTCCAAAAATGATTAATTTTTCATTTGATAATGTATTATTATATGTTATTGCTGCTGGTGTAGCAGGTGGTTTTGGAGATAGTCTTGTATATAAATCAGGATTTAATACTGGTGGTAGTAGTATAATTGCACAAGTAATAGAATATTTTACTAAAAAACCATTAGGATCAATATTAAGAGCAATATCAATTATTATAATATTATCTGGTGGTATTGTAATGGGTTATACTTCAGTAATGTATTCATTAATAATAGCAGTTATCAGTACAAACTTGGTGGATAAAATATTGATTGGTATAAACCATTCAAAAACATTCTTCATTCAAACAAGTAAAGAATCTGAAGTAACCGATTTTATTTTAAATATTATAAAGAGTGGAGTAACAGAATTAGATTCAAAAGGATCATATACACACAAAAGAAGAAAAACGCTTATGTGTGTTGTTCCAAGAGAAAAATATGCTTTACTTAAAAGTGCAGTTAGGGAAATAGATCCTGATGCATTCATTATAGTAAATGATTGTTACGAAGTATTAGGTGGAACTAAAGAACTTGCTCTACTAGATAAAGAATAGGAGGCATTATGCAGTTAATAGAATTAAGTAACGTATATAAAAGATATAACAATGGTGTATCTGCTTTAAATGATTTAAGCCTTAGTATTTCAAAAGGAGAATTTGTATTTATAGTCGGAGCATCTGGAAGTGGAAAATCTACATTAATTAAACTGTTATATAGACAAGAAAAACCTACAAAAGGGGAAATATATGTAGGTGGTATTAATGTGGCTAAGCTTCGTAATGGAAAAGTTTATAAATTAAGAAGAAAACTTGGAATAGTATTCCAAGATTATAAATTATTACCTAAAAAAACAGTATATGAAAATGTAGCTT
>JAEEGL010527930.1_pt1 | contig 72791 bp, 61 predicted proteins | sample 9134231 | NCBI WGS metagenome assembly JAEEGL01 (sample SAMN16246548, study PRJNA631951) | gut metagenome | biome: gut microbiome; feature: rumen; material: fiber-attached | host: Bos | place: Iran: Karaj | collected 2018-10 | reverse complement strand
AGGTGGGTCAATTCACAGTGTAAAAATCGAGATTTATAAACAAAACTGACCCGCCCTCAAAATCGCACTGGCGGATCCAAGGTGGGTCAGTTTTAAGTATAAAAGTGGGTCAATTTTACTTGACAATCAACAGCCGGGGACTTTTTATTTGTCGCCATTTGTCAGCTTATGTTTCGCCAGCCAACTTACTCTTTTACAGCCTACTGCTCTTCGCCGCTGTTTTCCTGCTCCTTGGCAAAGTCGCTCTCTTTATGTCTCTGGAGCATGTTCAGCTGCATCTCAAACTGCCTTCTGTCGTTAAGTGCAAGGGTTGACAGGATCGTTCCTGCAAACACACTTATAACCGCCGCCATCATAACAAAGCAGCACACTATAAGTGTCGGGAACCTTGGAACCATATGTGTTGCCCAATACTCAAGAAGGATCGGAATAAAGAATCCGATGGAAAAGGCTGCCAGCACAATAGCTACTATCATAAAGAATCCAAAGGGCTTATAGCTGCGGTAAAGCCTCGCAATAGTCCTGAGTACCTTAAATCCGTCCGCGTAAGTATTAAGCTTGGATACAGACCCTTCCGGGCGATCTCTGTAATCTATGATCACGTTGTCTATCTGCATGTTGTTGTAGACAGCGTGGATAGTCATCTCAGTCTCGATTTCAAATCCCTTTGAAAGAACAGGGAATGTCTTTACAAACTCATAGCTGAAGGCCCTGAAGCCTGTCATGATATCCTTGATATTGCACTTAAAGAGCTTGTTGATGCTGCCCCTTACTATATTGTTTCCAAAATTGTGGAATGGTCTCTTGTTTTCCTGATAGTAAGTGGATGAAAGCCTGTCTCCAACAACCATATCAGAATTGTGGTTAAGGACAAGGTCAACCATCTCAGGAGCAGATTCCATTGGGTAGGTATCATCTCCGTCAACCATCACATACACAAGGGCATCGATCTCGCGGAACATACGCCTTATGACGTTGCCCTTGCCCTGCATATACTCATTCCTTACAACAGCGCCTGCCTCTGCTGCAATCTCTGCTGTGCGGTCCTTGGAGTTGTTGTTGTAAACATATATGGTCGCCTCAGGAAGGGCTGCCTTTGCGTCCCTTACAACCTTCCCTATTGTCTTTTCCTCGTTATAACATGGGATCAAAACTGCTATTTTATCCACGGTAAAACCTCTTTCAATTTGTCCTTTGACAAATTACTTTATTCCGTCATCGTCGTTGTTCTTGCTGCCGATCTTCATTCTCTCATGGCCTCCAAGCCTGTTGGCAGCCTCCTGATCGCCCCGAAGAATTGCATTAACTATCTGCATCCTGAAGCCTGCATCTATGAAATCACAGTGCTTACAGAAAGGATAGTTCTGTCTTCCATCTGCAATCTGTCTGCGGACCTGCTGGAACTTTTCTGACCCCCAGACCTCCTTAAGGCTCTGCTTGCTGAGATCACCAAAATCAGTCACCTCAAAGTTATCGCAGCAGCAAAGACCCATCTTGCCATTTGGCATGATCCACATATCCGTGAAGGGTAAAAGACAAGTCTCTTTGATTATCTTTTTTGTCTCCACCTTATTTGGCGCGCTTCCTGCCCTGTTGGTGAGAACCTCCTGCAGATACCTCATCTGTATCTGGATATCCAGATCCTTAAACTCCTCAGGATGAGCCTTAACATAGTCATATACCTCCTGGAGATTCTTGTGGAGCTTCATCTCCATAGAGTAGTTGTTGATGATAAGCTGATTGATGTAAGGAGCAACCTCTTTTACCTTATCTACTGTAAGGATAAGGCCGTTGGTGGACATGAAGATAAAGCTGTCCGGAAGCTTCTCTCTGGCGTATTTGTGCCTCTCCACGATCTTGGTATCAAGAAGGGGTTCGTTATTTCCATATAGTGTAAGATGTCCCTTGTAGCCCCAGTCTGCAAGCTGGTCAATGATGCTCTTATACAGGTCATCATCTATGGTCATGAGCGGTCTCTTTTCCGCATGGACATTGGCTGTGCAGAAGGCACAGGTGGAATTGCACCTGTTGATGGTCTCGATGTTTACTACATTTGGCATCGGTACCTCTTTTGCATTCAAGAAGTAGTCACAGTAGGCTTTCTGGGACTTACTCCTTGTGACAAACTGCATCTTAAGGTACGCATTACTTGCAAGCATGGGAAAATGCTTTCTGGCAAACCAGCCAAACTTTCCCATGAAACTGTTGATTCTGATCGGCATTACATAAATCTCCTTTTTCTAACTCAGATAACGAGTCTCTCTATTATATAACAAAATGTCATAAAACCAAACACATTATTTCCGCAGTCCAAAAAGCCGTCTTATTCCGCAGGCTGCATAAGGAAGCCAGTAAATATAGTACCTCATGGTGTATCTTGAAGATCCTTCCCAGAATTCATGGAACACTATGCCTCCAAATATCAGGATCAGAAGCAGCATTTCCTGATCTGAAATCCTGCCTTTTTTAAGGGCAGTAAAAAGATATATCGCTACCCCGATGTAACAGATGGGCATAAACACATTCATTATCCAGATCAAAAGCGGACACCCCTTATTTGAGCCAAAGACCAGGTAATTAACAAGGGCCGAATCCTTGTCCACATGGCGGCTTACAAGGTCCAGGTTGTGGGTTGAAACACATACTGAGTCCGCCCACTGGGTGTTGAACTTACGGACCAGGAATCTTGCGCCGTGGAGAGGCCTGTCTGCAAAGGTCTTTAGGGTTTCTGCTATGTTCTGCTTTGCAGCCTCTGCCGTAGCTACGCTGTCATAGTCATTTTCCTCAAATACTTTGTAATTGTATCCGTTGTACCAGCCATCCTCTAAAGGACTCTCCTGAAGCCCCATGGCTATATGTGACCAGGACGGGGAACCGGAGGGAATCTCTTCAAGGCCTGTAAGTTTGCAGTAATACGCATCAACTGCGTTTTTGAAAAGAAAAGTCAACGCCACAAACAGGGCAGCCAGCAATATTCTGACAACAATAGATTTACGATATTCTGATTCGCGGAAACAGCTTCCTATAAGTATCATAACCAGCGCGATCAGGGTTATCTCGCAGTTGGTCTTAATAAGGATTGCAGCAGCAATGCTTATGGCAGAAATAACCGCATATCTGACTTTATCTCTTTTCACAAAGAGTATCATCATATAAAGTGCCAGTGTCTGAGGCGCCATGCTGATGATATCTCCGTAAATGTAGGTTACATAGTTGTAAAAGAACAGCGCTCCGCAGGATAAAAGAGCTACAATCCCGCAGACTGTGGTATCTTCAAACAATTCCCAGGTAATCCTGTAAATGAGATAAACAGTTATCAGGATGCAGACAAGCTGCAGGATGTCCCAGGCAAAGTAGTTGCTCATCCCAAATACCGAGGCCATGACCTGACCAAGAGCAACGTACCCCAGCTGGAAAGGCCAGATAAAGAGATATCCCCCTTTTTCTGTCAGGGCACTGTAATTGCCAACCATGAACTCATTGATGATGTCATCCAGGGTTTTGGAATCATTCACCGCCTGGGGTGTTATGCCCAAAATAAGAAGAAAGCAGTACCCTGTCACAAATATGAGCCCTGCCGCCATGAACTGTTTAAAGTATTTCTCATACACTCCTCGGCGATGCAAAAGAAAGAAAACTCCAAGCACTGCTGCCACCAGTACCAGAAGGAGCAAAACGTTCTCATCTCCATACTGAGGCCAGTCCTCGTCGTATCCCATGTCATAGTAAATCGTTGTAAATGTACTGACTCCAATGACCAGAAGCGATGCAACCAGCAGGCAAAAAGCAACTATGAAGTTAACGATTTTTTTAAGTTTTATCAAACCGCTCTGTCTCCCCCGTTCACTTTCCGATCCATTGACGCCTGGTTTACCCGACCGCTTTCCAGTCTGCTATACCCAGGCTAAGACGGTCACTTCCCATCACGGCTGCCAGCACGAATATTGGCGCAAACAGCAAAAGGTATCTCTGCTGAGCCTCAAACAGCACTACAAAAGCTGTAATTCCCATCAGGCACAGGGCAATCGCACATTGTTTTCCGTCTTCAACCTTCATGAACAGCGAAAGCGCTATGATACCCAGCCAGATCATATGAACATAATTCAGATAAATATTAAAACCTCCATGTCCCGGAACCAGGAAAAACCTCTCGAAGCTGTTCCAGGGTCTGTCCCCCATGAGCTCATCTGAAACAAAATCAGCATCTCCAAGGCCATAGCCAAAAGAGCCATCATTGTAATCAAGTAATAATTTGCGGGTATAGAGCCTGGCTACACCTGCAGGACGCAGTTCATGGAGCCTTTCCTTTACGACCCCTTTTCCCGGGAAACCCTCTCACCCCGATCCGATATAAAGGTGGAGAAATCCGAGTCTGCATAGTTAAAGGTACCATCACTGTCGTTGTTCAGCCCCATCATTAAATAGTGCCAGAAAGACAATTCCATCTCGTCATTGACCTTTGTGCCTGTAGTCTTTTCAAAAAGAGATGTGGCAGGCCTGAATTCAAGCCCTGTAGAAAGCAATAATCCCAGCAGAGCGATCATGACTGAAGCGGCACACATGCCGGCAGCCCGCTCCCAGCGCCGTTCCTTCCCAAGAGCAGTAATGAAAAGAGCTATTATCATGGCGATCAACACTACAGCAGATGTTGTCTTAACTGATATTCCTACCAGAGAGACTGCAACGATCATAATCCACTTGATGCATCTGACTACAAACCTTCCCTCAGATGCAGATATATATAGCCACATCAGCAATATTGGAAATATTATTCCCAGAGAATCCGTATAGACAATCACTGTCCAGGGTGCAATCCCTATAAACAGCTCATACAAAAGGTATCCAAAAACTGCGGTCTCTTCATCTCCGGTAAGCCGCCTGATGATATCAAAGAGCATCAGGCCTGTAGCCCAGAACAAAGCACACTGGATCACAACCAGCGCGCAGTATAATCCGGCAGTCTCTTTTATACCCACGTCAATCCCAAGTCTGAACATCTCCACCAGCAGAACCATCTCAAGCCTGTTGTTGGGATATGTGGAAAAATAGCCAAAATCCATGCCCTGATCAGTGCCTCTTGCCACGCTTAGCGCAGCATCCAGCACAGTTCCTGCATCCCACCCGGTTATATACATTGAACACACTGAAAAAAGTACTGATATCAAAAGAAATGCAATGGCAAGCCAATTAATGGCCCCTACAAGCTTTCTTGCTGCCAGCTTCATCCCCCAGATAATGAGCACTCCCAGGATCATCATCAGAACGTTTGGCAACCAAAAAGTTCTTCTGTGAAACTCAGAGTACTTAACAGCATTAGAAAACGCCAAAAGTACTATGGTCAAGAGAATCATCAGACGATAGCAAAGATTTATTATTTTATTGAAAGCCCCCTCGATTTTCATACCCTATTATTGCATAACCCCTATTACTTTATAACCACACTGTCTTTATTGTAATAAGTTGCGGTTGCTGAGTTTATCCACTCATTCCTGTCAGGTGTGACATCCATGTAAAAGAGAAGCTCCGGATGCACGGAGTATTCATAAAGCTCCACATCTTTTATGGAATCGTCCTGTAACACTGAAAGACGCTGTGCATTTTCCTGTTTGTACTTCGCCGCAGTGCCATCTATAAGGGTGGCAAAAGCGGATGTTCCACTGTAATATTCAGATGTCGGCATTACCACAAGAACAGAGCCCATTATTAGAAAGCCCAGGCAGACTGCGATGACAGCTGAGGATATCTCAGGCAAAACCGGAACTACTATACTTTCACTAGCAAAGGGCGCCCTGTTTCCCGATTGTTTTGAATTCATGTTCTCATTCTGGCTGTCTGGGTTCTTGCCAAGAGCAACTTCAACACCTGTCTGCACTTCAAGGTGCTGCCTTGCCCAGACCGTCAGATAAAACACCGTCAGCACGGCCATGACCACAAACTCCATCCAGCCAAGGGCTTTAAGGCGTCCTGCCCCGATATTACCCACTGCATAAAAGGGCGGAGTCATGTTGGATGAAACCAAAAGAAACGAAAACAGCACAAACATAAAGGGATGCTGAAATTTCGTCTTAAACCCTGTCGCCATGTTCCAGGAAAGAACAGCCACCAGGACAAGTACAGCCCACAGCTCCCACCGTGCCATATCATTTATCATCATATCAAAGGTAGAATAGATTGAGAGAAAAACTGACCTTATCGCTCCTACATGCTGCGTCTCAGCGCTTCTTACCAGATTGCCCGGTGTAAAGCATGAGCAGGCAAATCCAATAAGATTAAAGACCGCCGGGATCCATATCTTGCCCCAGCTCGTCTCCTGCTTAAAGATACCTCTTTTTACCATGAACACAATTAACAGGATGAGCACAGAGATGATTGCAAGTTCCAATGCTGTAAGATAGTTGGCTCCGCCCATCCAGAAGCCCCAAAAGCACGCCCAAATGAGCTTCCTCTTACGGGCCTTTTCATCCGCGTCGTAGACTGCCCGCATTAGCAGCCCCAGCCAGAAGAAAGCCATGCCAAATGTAAAGGTATAGTTGATAGCTCCGCTGTACCAGTAGAAAGCCTCAACTCTTGGACCATTAGCCGGAGTAGCGTGTATCATAAGCAGCAATGTCAGCATGGCAATGGCATTGGTAAGATCCTTGTCCAGCTTCCATACCCTTACAAACAGCGCATCAAAGAAATATAAAACACCAAACGTCAGCATCCCAAGGATAATAAAGGGCGTAAGAAAATACAATCCCTCACCAAATGCGCTTGGGCAGACATTGGTCAGAATGATCGAAAAGAAATATCCCTCATACTGGGAATAAATAAGCCACGCCTTCTGAAGAGACGCAATAACCGCAGCAAATACACTTCCGGTTTCCACATAAACCTCGTGGGTCTGCAGCGCCATGGAAAAATCATCCGCTGAAGGAAAGTCATAGAACCCCAAAATCAGCATAGGGACAAGAGAAAGCACATATGCTGCCGTAAACAGGATATTCAAATGCCTTTTATTAAATTGGGTTCTCAACTTAGGCAATTCGTAACTAAACATCTGTATTATTTAGCCCCTTTTCCAAACAGCACCACTCCCACTGTCTTAAGCAGGATATAGAAATCCTCTGTAAGGCTCCAGTTGTCGATATACTCAAGGTCAAGACGCACTACTTCGTCAAAGTCCTGGATGTCGCTTCGGCCGCTTATCTGCCAGAGGCCTGTAAGTCCAGGAGTCATGGACAGACGCCTTCTGTAGTGCTCATTGTACTGCTCAAACTCAGCCTCTGTGGGTGGTCTTGTTCCCACAAGGCTCATATCGCCCTTAAATACGTTCAGGAACTGTGGGAACTCATCAAGACTGGTCTTTCTGATAAAGTTGCCCACCTTGGTAACTCTCGGGTCATTTTCCATCTTGAACATAAGACCGCTCATCTCATTTTGGGCCTCAAGCTCTTTCTTGCGCTCTTCAGCGTCAATGTACATTGATCTGAACTTGTAGATCTTGAACCTTCTTCCGTTCTTGCCAACTCTAAGCTGGGAGAAAAAGACAGGCCCCGGTGAATCAAGTTTTATGGCAGGAGCAAGGAAAAGTGTGATGATGCCGGTAATTATAAGGCCAACGATAGATCCGATTATGTCCATCACTCTTTTGATAAAGAGCCTCTTGTAACTGGTGCGATTCATGGTATAGGTTATTACGGAATATCCCATGAAGCGCTCTACCTGAGGTGCTGCCTTGGTTATGGAGGACAGCTCTATATTGAAGTGAGTTGTAACCCCCATCTCCTCAAAGCCAAGGATCACATCCTCAAGTTCGCTCTGTGGAACACCGGGAGTATTGATAAACACTTCATCAAAAGGATCCGTGATAAGCCTTGATGTGATGTCCTGAATTCCGCTGTGAACGTGGACTCCGTCTATATACCAGGGTTCAGGATCTGCTTCTGCGCCATTTTCACTCTTTTCCAAATCGGTACAGTAGGCCCTGACCACCTTGTAGCCAACATCGTTCATCTGGTCTGAGAGTTTTTTGATGGTGGCTTCCATGTGCTCCTTGTCGGAAATAACTACAACCCTGGTGACGTTCTTTTCACTGGAAATGTGCTTCCAGAGAGCTCTCTTATAGATCATGCGGGCAAGGAAGGTGAGCACTATGTCTATCCAGATGTAGTTCAGGATAACAAATCTTGACAGGATGTTGGTCCAGCTTAAGAAGAATACTACAACCAGAGAGCCAACCAGTGTCACTGCCACCACCCTTATGACAGACATGAATTCCAGGATGTATCCCCTTTTTATAAAGTCCCTGTTCCAGTCCGCAAGGAAAGTATATATAACGCAAAATAGGAGAAAGACCACACATACCATATAGTGCTGGGTCTTATCTCCATAATCGTTTCTGTTTCCGTATCGCATCTGTGTGGCGATAAGGTATGATACGAGGATGCATATCATATCTATCGCCCACAGAGTGTATGTTTGTAAAGTTTTGTATTTCTGATTCATTTATCCAATTGCCTTATCATATTTTTCTGATACCTTGTTCCAGTCAAGGATCTCCCAGAAGGCCTTCACATAGTCGGCTCTAAGGTTCTTGTACTTAAGGTAATAAGCGTGCTCCCACACGTCAAGAGCCAGGATAGGTGTTCTGCCTGTCCCCTCGCTGATGGGGTTGTCCTGATTAGGAGACGCCGTAACATATAGATTACCACTTTTGTCAACAGAAAGGAATGACCAACCTGAGCCAAACTGTCCGATGGCTGCCTTGGAGAGCTTGTCCACAACCTCATCCACACTACCAAAGGTCTCATTTATCTTGTCAAGGAGCTTTCCTGTAGGCGCTTTTGCAGCACTTGCGGAGAAGTTCTCAAAATACAGGTTGTGGTTGTAGTAACCGCCACCCTGGTTGCGAAGGCCCTTACGGAGAGTCTCATCAGCAATGGAGTCGAGACTTCCCAGGATCTCTTCTGCGCTCTTGTCCGCAACTCCTGCCTTTTCAGCCAGCTCGTTAAACATCTTGGTGTAAGCAGCATGATGCTTGCCGTAGTGAGTCTCCATTGTCAGCTGATCAATAGTGGGCTCCAGTCCATTCATCTCAAATCCAAGCTTAACCTGTTCGAACATAATGAATATCTCCTTTCCAAAACATATATGATTGTTTGTATAACAAAACGCGGATGGTCACATCCGATTAGTACACTCATTATACAACAACGCTAGCCAATGAGCACGTGTTTCCCTTCAAAAGCAAACCCGTAATGATATATTTTTTCTGCTCTTACACCTCTGGATATAAGATCGCTGTCATAATCCTTATCTCTTATCTGTGCAAGCGCCTGCTCAACTGTATCCTGTAGCGTTTTTTCCTCGTCAGGATCGTACACCTTGAACTCAAAAATATATGCTGGATCCGATTTATCCAGAGGTTCCAGACATACATCATACCTTCCGAAGCCGCTCTCCCTGTTGGATTTAACAATGTATCTTCCTCTTAAGTCAACTATCAGCCCCAAAACAAATCCATGGTAGAACCTCTCAGGCTCATTTTTCTCAGAGGGCCTGTTACCGGAATCAAAGTTTGAGAAAGTATTAAGTGCCACATCATTCATAAAGCGGTTCATATACTTGACATCATTGGCAAGAAGGGCCTTGATAAAGTCATTATATCTTACATTATCCCCTTCAAACCACCTCTTTATCATATCCTCAAAGGTGTGCATTACCTCAAGATTAGTAAGGGAAACCTTATACTTCTTACGCACCCCGACATTATTAGTTATGCTGTCAATTTTGAGATATCCGGCTGCAAGAAGAAGGCTGAAGATTCCCGATTCGTTTTTATCTATGAGGTTAAATACTATTTCATCATCTATGAGAACTTCTACGGAATCTCCATCAAGCAGGCTCTCTACCTCTTTTTTTACATCAGCGTTTCCTTCTCTTATCAGTTTCTCCACCAGCGCATTTTCACTGGTATTGGCCCAATAATCGTCAAAAATGCCGTTGTCCAGAAACTGTGTTATAGACCACGGGTTGTATATATCCTCTGCATTTCCTATCTTGAATCCATCATACCACGTCTTAACTTCTGCCATATTATGAACATAGTTGTATCCCTTAAGTGCTTCAGACACTTCCTGCTGCGTAAATCCAAAATCTGTATCATACCTGGCATTTGTCATGGTATCCACTTTCAGGTTATTTAGATCAGAAAAAATGGATTCCTTACTGATCCTGGTTATCCCTGTAAGCACCGCTCTCTCCAGATACGGATTTGTTTTAAATGTGGAATTGAAAAGAATCCTGACAAACCCTGTCATTTCATCCCAGAACCCATCAGTATATGCTTCCTGGATGGGTGTGTCGTATTCATCAAGCAGTATCAGAACCTTTTTCTGATTGTATCGATACAGAAGCTCACACAAAAACTTAATGGAGTCAGACGCTATGGCGTTTGACATGTCGTAGCCCACCATATCCCAGAACTGTCTATCCTTGTCAGTGACAAATGGCTCATCTAAAAGAAAGCTGTTGCTTCTGTACAGGGATACTATCTCCTGTACTATCTGTTGTCTCGCCGTTTCATAGTCAGTACCCTTCACTGAAGCAAAACTTATAAACAATACCGGATACTGCCCCTGAAGACCACGAAGAGTATCATTCTTCCAAACATCAAGGCCTTCAAAAAGGTCAGCGCTCCCCTCATGCTTATTGGAAAAGAAATAATCCAGCATGCTGAGGTTAAGCGTCTTGCCAAATCTCCTTGGCCTGGTGATAAGAGTCACAACATCTGCACTTTCCCACCATTTCCGGATAAAATCAGTTTTATCAATGTAAAAATATCCGTTCTCAACAATTGCAGCAAAATCCTGATTCCCGGTGGATATTTCAGGCCCTGAAAAGAGATTATCATCGCTCTTATCAGTAAACAAAACCCTCTCCAGCATCTCAACAGTTTCTAATCTTGGGGATTCAACTTTTCCTCCAATTACTTTTTGAACAGTACTTAGAGGAATTCCGGATTTTTCCGCAATATACTCGTATGTGACACGTAATTCTTTCTTTTTTTTCTGTAATTCCACAATTCTGGGATTTAACATGGTTTTGCATCCTCGGCCAAAAATTGCAATGCAGCAACAAAAATAGCAATTAATTGCTATTTCTCCAAAAAGATTATAGCATTTAATTGCTATTTTTAATAGTCAAATTGCAATTTTACATGACAAAATTGCAATTTCATCATGTAAACGAATTAATAGCCCCTATAACTCTATCCTGCTCCGCCTCAGTCATGCCAAAGTACATCGGAAGTGATATGACTTCGTCAGCGTACTGCTCCGTGACAGGAAGGCTTCCTTCAGGAAGCCCCAGGTAGCTGTAAGCCTCTGACCTGTGTGGTGGAATCGGATAGTGGATTATGGTCATGATTCCCTTATTCTCAAGGTAATCCTTGAACTCATCCCTTCTGCCAGGGACTCTCAGCACAAACTGATGCCATACAGAGGTTGCTCCCTCGCAGACTGTGGGCTTGATTACCAAGGGGTTACTGATTCCATCAGAATAGCGCTCTGCAACCGCAACTCGCTCTTTTGTGATCTCATCCATGTGCTTTAGCCTTACCCTGAGGAGCCCGGCCTGCATCTCGTCAAGCCTTGAGTTGGCACCAACCACCATGTTGTAGTAGCGCTTCTCACTGCCATAGTTGCGGTATATCTTCATGAGCCTTGCAAGCTCAGGGTCATCAGTGGTGATAGCCCCGGCATCTCCAAAGGCTCCCATGTTTTTGGATGGGTAAAAAGAGAAGCATCCGATATCACCAAAGCTTCCGGTCATCTTACCATCAAAGCAAGCCCCATGGGACTGGGCGCAATCCTCCACAAGCTTAAGGTTATGCTTCTTGCATATAGCCTGTATCTTGTCCATCCTTGCTGATTGGCCGTAGAGATGGACCACCAGGATAGCCTTGGTCTTATCTGTGATCTTCTCCTCAATCTTGTCAGGATCTATCTGGTAATACTCATCCGGCTCCACAAATACCGGAGTAGCATCGTTTATGGTTATGCCCATAACGCTGGCAATGTAGGTGTTGCCCTGAACGATTACCTCGTCGCCCTTTCCGATGCCAAGAACCCTGAATGCAAGCCAAAGTGCGTCAAGACCGCTGGCAAGACCTACTGCATACTTAGTTCCTACATATTCTGCGAACTCTTTTTCAAAAGCCTCGTCCTCTTTACCAAGGATGTACCATCCGGAGCGGAGCACCTCCAGTGCTTTGGCCTCATACTCATCCTGATATTTCTCAAAGCCCCTGTCCAGACGGCTCTGCATAATCTTCTCTTCCATCAATTGTTCCTTCCAATCTCTTTTACAAATTCATCGTAATCTCTTATGTACTCGTCCTCAATATAGTGCTCGCTGGCAAGTACCAGAAGAACTGAATCCGGGGAAAAATCATACATTTCCTTCCAGACCATGGTGTTGAGAAATAATCCCATCCTTGGCTTATCAAGAACTACTATTTCCTTTTTGGTACCATCATCCACAAGCACCTTGCTGCTGCCGCTGACATTAATCAGTACGAACTTGGTCTGCCTGTTGGCATGGTTTCCCCTCTTGATATCCGGATCAGACCCATACATGTAGAACACCCTCTTGATATCAAAGGGCACGTCACGACCTGCCCCCTCGGCCACCACCAGGTTTCCCCTCTCATCACCGTATTCCTTAAATTCCAGTACTTTGTAAGTTTCGTTTATCTGTTCCATGTTATAGTTCCACCGTTTCATACCCTTCAAGATTTCTAATGTTTTCATCGTAGGAGAAGTTCATTCCGATTCCTACGATCTTTTTCCCATTTTCTTTTTCCACCAAAAACTTCTCATCGTATTTCCTGTCATAAATCTGTTCGATTGCTTCCCCTGAGGTTTTATCAATCTTGCACTCTATGATGTATGCATAATCACCGGACTTCATCACTGCGTCAATTCTTCCGATGTTGGTTGTGGATTCCGTCAAAATTTCCATTCCACACATTTTGAACACTAGATACATCAGAGACTGATAGTATTTTTCATTTTTCACCTGAATGTCATAAGGAACTGATGCCAAAAGACTTTTTAGTAGCGTCATCATCTTCTCAACATTACCGGTGCTGGCAGCCTGCTGTATCAAAACCGATACACTATTTATCTCCTGAACCCCCTGTCCCATATAAATGGAGGCAAGCTCCATCTCAAAAGAAGTCTGAACCTCCTTATTGGGATAAACAAGCCTGTAAGCAGGTGTAGCTACATTATCCAGTTTATTTCCAAAAGTAAGATATCCTGACTGGAACAGCAGCTGAATAAGCATCTGGGTATTAAGTGCATCTCCCGATAAAGACGTCACATCAAAAGAGCTGTAAGAAAGCTCTGTAAAAAACGCCTCTTCCATGTCCTCGACCGACAGCTTCTGTTTTTTGGCCTGCTGAACCAGCATTGTTGGCGTAGCAGTTGCATACCAGTAGTTCCTGAATTCACAATTATTGTTGAAAAACTGTCCAATCGATACAGGGTTATATACTTTTTCATCAGAAAAAGTAAATCTGAATCCATCATACCAATATGCAAGCTGCTCCTTTAACTCATCTACGGAACATCCAAGTTTTCCGGAACCATCTTTTAAATAATCGGCAAAATAGTGATCAAGTTCTGCTTCCGTATACCCCACCATACCGTCATAATCAGTACGTCTGCTGATATCATCCAGATTATTTAGCTTACCGAAAATCGAGACCTGACTAAGCCTTGTAATTCCTGTAAGGAAAACAAATCTCTCCATGCTCTCATAGCCCTTTATCATCTGATAAAAAGCCTCCATCATGAGCCTGATTTCATTTACTCTTTTACCATCTTCAACGTTGTTGGTTATAGGTCTGTCATACTCGTCTATAAGTATAACTACCTCAGTGGAATACTTGTTATACAGCCCCTTAATCAACTCTCCAAATAAAAGTGCAGGGCTGCTGCCTTTGATATTTATTTCATTTTTAGCTGCTATTTCCCGTAATTCATTGCTTATCCACGCTTCCAGATTCTTTTTGCTTGTGCTGTCACTTCTGCCAAAATCCAGATGTACAATGGGGTACTCTCTCCAGTCGTAATCCTGATCATAGATGAAGAGCCCCTTAAAGAGATCCTTCTTTCCGGAAAAAACAGCTTCCAACGTGCTAACTGTAAGACTTTTTCCAAAACGTCTCGGGCGAGAAAAGAAAAACTGGCCAAACGGCTGCTTTACCATCTCGTAGATGTATTCAGTTTTATCCACATACAAGTAATCAGCTTCAATAAGCTTTGAAAATGTAGATATTGAGGTACTAATTGTTTTCATGTTGATCTAACCTCTTCTCCCGGCCGTTATGATCTGCATCATCTATTGCCAATTATCCCGATTCCTTCAAAATCATCAGCCTGTTTCTTACTGTTAAACTCTATAGTCAGTGTTCCGGATTCCAGCGTCACATCCTTTGCCACAACAGGGATGTGTCTCTGGGCGAATTCGTTTGGCCAAGTTAACGATCTGGTGGCAACTTCGGTGCTGTTATTCAGAATTCGAAGGCTGTTCTCCCCGGGGTAGTCGTTAATATCAGCCAAAAGAAATACTCCCTGACCGGAACTTAAGCTGGTCTTAACGCCGCTTCCGGAAATATCCTGATCCAGCGTAACAGCCAGCTTCTTTCCATACTTTTTGAAAGAACTCCCGGGAATCCACAAAAAGTCATCAAAGAACTTTACATTCTCATCAAATGGGGCAATCTGCTTAAACTCATCTGCTTTGTTTCCACCGGCTTCGGCTTCACCCGCAGACTCAACCTGCTCGTCGATTATCTCTTCCAGCACCTTGGCATATATCCTATACCCATCATTGTTTGGATGAGTCCCATCAACTACAAGATTATCATAATCTGCTCTAAAAGGCTCTATCAGATCAGCAACCGGAATATGGTAGTGTTCTGCAATCTCTGCTATAGTCTGCATCTTGAAGGTATAGTCCCTCTGGGACGATTCCTGAATACAGATGATCTCTATGGCAGGATACTTAGCTCTAAGAGCCCGGATGATTGACTCATAGTACAGCCCAAAGTCCTCTTCAGCATCATTCTCACCATAACATATCACTGCAAGATCGTAGTCTGTTCCATCATTCAGTGCCTGTACCCTGACATATCCGCACACAGAATCGCAGCCGCCCATGGATACATTCTCAATATTCACCTCAGAGCCATACTTTTCATCCATGTGGGCACTTATCAGCTGTGGCCATCTGTTTTCTATTCCCTGGGAACCAGTACCAAAACCGATTGAATCTCCAACCACCAGGAGATTTAATGGCTGCCCAACACTCAGTTTGTCGTAGGCGGAAATCCCGTCTTCTGTTATCTCTTTTTCTACAAATTGCCCCTGTGCTTCATTGCTAATGCAGCAACCATAAAGCATTGCGACCATCAGAAAGAGGCTCATGATCAGGCTTTCTACTTTAATTCTTTTATTCAATCTGAAACTCACTTTTATAATCACACTGCCCTTTTATGCAGCTATAGTGCTGAATCCCCTCATAGCTTATCGCTCTTTATAAGCATCTCCATGCATTCAGGATATGCCTCCATTATATTCCTCCAAGCCACGGAATTCTTGTCCTCCAGGGCGTTGTCGTAGTAAAGCCCGGATTTCTGAGTCCGAAGTATTGAGAAATAGAGCTTTGCCGGCCTGTTAACCCGCACTGCCTTTTTATGGTTTAAAAGAGCCATTGACTTTAGCCACAGATCATCAGCATTAAGGCACAGTCTCCTGATGGCCTCCGCATTAAACACTTCCTCTGACAGACAGTGGGCTGGATACAGTACGCCACCAACTCCCGTTGGGATTATATCATACCCAGGCTCATTTCCGCCCTCAAGGTACTGCCATTTGTCTGCGGAAAAGACATCTCCCTTCCCGTCAGGTATAAATCCATGTCCCCAGGTGCACACCACCGTATCAGGATATTTTCTGGACGTCTCTGTCAGGACCTCAACCAGATCCTCCGGGTAAAAGACATCATCGTCCACGGTAATTACATCGCAGTTCGGATTTTCCTTCATGGCATAGTAGTACTTCTTGTGAGGCCTAAGGTCCTCACAGAATCTTATAGTAAGGCCATTGTCCTTCAGAGCGACAAGTTTAGCGGGAAGATTTACCTCTCCTTCAGGGAACTGTTCGTTTGCCAGCCACAGCATAACTGCTCTGGGCCTTACCGTCTGATTCAGCAGCGTCATCACCGTAAGATAAACCGTATCTACCCTTGCCGGATAACTCGTTAGGGATATTATAACATTACTGGAGCCATCAATCCCATACCTGCATCTTCCAAATATGGGATAGAGCATATTAACAAGCCCCTTATTCAGCTTATAGTGATAAGAGGCTATGGTCTTATTATGATGTTTTAAGGATGATTCATATAACTTTTTGATGCTCATGCTTGATGCCCTGCTTTTATCCAAGATAACATCAAATACCAGAAAAATTTAACATTTGTCACAAAGTATCTCTTAAAGAGCCTCTTTGGATCCTGGAACAGCCTGTACAGCCACTCAAAGCCAATCTTCTGGATCCACACAGGGGCTCTTTTTATATTCCCGGCATGGAAATTGAATCCGGCGCCCACGCCCATCATAACGCCATTTATTTTACCCTCATGGGCCTTCATCCACTTCTCCTGCTTTGGAGCGCCAAGGCCTATCCATACGATATCAGCTCCGGAAGCATTTATCATATCAATATCCGCCTGGTCTTCCTCTGGAGTAAGCTCTCTAAACGGCGGCGAATACATGCCCCTTACATCAAGTCCCGGATACTTCTCAAAAAGCGCTGCCTTTAGTGCATCAAGGGTCTCCTGGGTTGATCCATAAAAGAAATGACTAAGCCTCCCGTCCGCCGTATCATTAAACATCCTCTCCATGAAGTCAGGACCTGCAACTCTCTTAGCTCCCACGTACCCTTCCTTCTGCTGAAGAACAGCAATGGGATTGCCATCAGGGAACACAAAGGCCGCACCGTTTAGCACATCCCTGTAGGCCGCGTCTTCCCTGGCCATGACGCTGGTATGGACATTTGAAAAACATATATACTTCCCGGCAAGGTCCTTAACATGCCTCATGACATGGAGCACCGCTTCTTCGGGCCTTGCAATAGCGTACCTGACTCCAAAAACCTGGAATCTCTCAGATCTTACTCCCGCAGGAATTGATGCATACCCGCTGATGTCAGTAACTATCCCGCTTCTCACCTCATAGTTCTGGGACAAAAGACCTATATACACCCTAATACCTTCTGCCACTAGCGCAGACACAAGGGCATCAATCTGCCTATCATCAGCTCCTTCGGGGTGTATCAGAACCTCATCGTACTCACCGCTTTTAAACTCCTGAACAACTGTAGCCGCATCAGGAAAAGGCATCGAAATCTCCAGGGTATTGCAATAATACAAGTGAGTATTCCTCTTAAAATGCGCCTTTCTATAAAGCATCTTAAGCAGGAACTCAATAACGATGCTGAGCGCAAAGAAAACAACAATAACAAACCTTGACGATTCCTTGCTCCTCTGATTGATATACAGGTAGAAAAGAGCCATCACTATAAGCAGGAGCTTGCCCTTAATAACCGATGCCAAAAGCTCCGCAGGATCCTGTAAAAAAATCGCCTTCTTACGTCCATCGTACCCAAGAAACACAATAGCCTGCAGCATGCACAACACGAAGAAGAAGGATACATACAGCCCCTCAAAAAGCTGCGTCCACTGCCAAAAGTCCGGCCCGTACCTGAAAATCAGCGCCAGAATAAAAGCCGTAACTACCGACAGCTCATCCAATATGAATATTCTCTTGGTTGGAAATTTTATCCCCAGCTTATTCACAACGAATCTATAACCTCCGCATACTTGGAAATGGATGCATCCTTAGTCAGTCCCTCATCAAGGAACCTGCGCCCTGCCATTCCCATCTCACGCAGCCTTTCACTATCCTTATTATCAATGTAATATCTAATGCTCTCTTCAATAGCCTTATAATCTCCCGGCTCAGCCACAGTTCCGCATCCGGAATCCTCAATGAGCATCCTGGCCTCTGTTCCTTCTTCCAGTATACCAAGAACAGGCTTGCCTGCGGCCATAACGCCGTAGATCTTACTTGGCACCGAAACGCCCTTGATTCCCTTGGAATTAACTACAAAGTGCACATCCCCGGCATTTAAGCTGTACACCAGATCTTCCTTGTTCTGATATGGAATGTAGACAATGTTCTTCTGGTCATGCTCCCTGCTGTATGCCTTCATAGCTTCCAGCACAGATCCCTGGCCAACAAATGCAAAAACTACATCTTCTTCGCCGTCAAATTTAGCAATGATCTTTTGTATCTCCAAAAGATCATAGTACAGCCCAATATTTCCGGAATACATGATGATAAACTTATCCCTAAGGCCATATTTCTCTTTAAAAGCCACAACCTTCTCATTGTCAGCCGGCAGCGGCACAATATCTTTTTCATCGATCCAGTTGTTGATACAGGTGTACTTGGGGAGTCTTCGCCTGAATCTCTTTTTCAGGGTATCAACCATATCCCTTCCAACAACGATGACCTTGTCCGCAGCCCTGCAGGTCAGCTTGTCCTCAAGCATCATGAGCCCAAGGGTCAGTCTGTTTTTGGTAAAAGAAACAGCGATAACCTGCTCGGGATTAAAGTCCTGGATATTATAGATCAGCTTGCCGCCCTTAATGAACTTACCAAACCTTCCGATAAGCCCTCCAAGAATCGGAGGCTGGGAAATGGTATAAATGTAGTCCTGCGGCCCAACCATATGGGTTGCAAACACCGCCATGAAAAAGTACGACAGAATGTTTTTGATCCTGCTGGAGGACACGGTCTTGTCAAACTCAGGCACTCTGACCCTTAGAACCTCAACGCCGTCAATATCCTCCCTGTAAAAGAGCCTGGTCTTGTATTTATCCTCAATGACTCCCGTGTAGCTGGGCACCGTGCATATTACCGTAACCTTGAAGGTCTTAACCAGTCCCTGAGCCAGGTCCGTAAGGATCTGCCCCGTGGAAGCCACATCCGGATAGTAGTAATGGGCGTAAATGAGAAGGTTCTTCTTGCCCTCTATAGCTCTTTTCCTGCATTCAAGAATATATCTGCCTGCAACAAATGCCATGGTAACAGAACCGGTCCAGATTCCGATGGTAAAGCAGGTCCTTACGTACTCCCACTCATCGGCCCCATCAACAGCGCCGTCAATGATGCTGTAATCCATAAGGTTGTAGGAAAGGCCATACACCACCAATGTCACCAGGAAAAAGCCCAGCACGTGCCGAAGGCCGCGATCGTCAAATATCCTGTAGAAGAACACCCTGGTCTTGGTCATAAATATGTACAGGGGATTCTTTTCGTAGGAAAAAGAGCTCTCTCCGCCCTTAAATATCACGATTCCCCTGTTAAGCGCAGCAGGCAACCTGTCTGAGTATTCCTGAACCAGACGGAAAAACAGCTCCCCCGCAAAAAGAAACATCAGGTTCTTGTAGGATAAATTGAACATGAACGGATCCGACAGCCCCAGGAACAGACAACTGATGCACACTCCCAGCTCAATCCTCTGATCTCTCTTTATCAGGTCGGTTATGGTGGCCATCATGATTACAGTCACAACAATGCAGGCTACCACTCCAATCTGGGCAAATGAATACCTGAAGGAGTTGTACACCCTGTTATAATAGTCGCTTACGATCAGATTGGGGAACAGCGCTGAGATAATAAGGCACGCCGGATACAACAACCATATCACTATCCCTGTTGGTTTCTCAAGCTCGTGGATGCACTGCATCACAAAGTTAAGTCCCAGGTACACCACAAGCACAATAAGCCCTGTGTATGAGCAGGAGTAGTAATACACATATATTCCAACGGCGAAAAGAAATCCCGACATGGTGATCAGAGATCTCTTGCCCCTCTGGCCCCTAACCAGCATCAGCAGCATAACCAACACAATGTAGGTGGTAAACAGCGTATTATAGTGGGGATATCCAAGTGAGCGTCTTAGCGCCTCTCCAAAGAAAAGCCTCTCCCCTGCCGGGAACGTAATGTCCTGAATGATCCCAGTCACTGACAGGAATACCAGCACCGGGAAACATGTCCCCAGAATAAACAGTGCCCACTTCTGCACCCTCTTAAGTGACACGCCCTTCATTCCCAGCATCATGGTCATGTATAGGAGAAGTCCCTTCTCCCCGGTGTTACGGTAAACTATAACACTAAGTCCCAGTAGTGCCGCCATCACCAGATACTCAAACACCGTGTGCCTTGTCAGCGCCACTTTCACCACAAATAGCAGCATTCCCAGCACCAGGGAGATGTTGTAAACAAGTCTTCCCTCGTACAGGCCTGCTGCTCTCGCACCAAACATTATGGCAAAATATATCAGATAGGTTAGTTCCAGGATCTGAATTTTTTTAATCTCAGGCTGGGTCATAAGTGACCTAAATATACCTTTTCGTTCATCATCTTTTTCCTACAATAAGCCGTTTCAACATATTCCAGTATTTTTTAGGCAGATGCGTATAAGCCCATTCTTTAACAGCTAAATACGCATCCAGTAATCTCCTGTATACGACTCCTCCTCTTACCTCAAGCAGCTTCCATTGCCTGAGTTTATCATATTTCTTATTCCTCTGAATTATTGGCTTTTCAGTCAAAGGATATACTTTCTCGACATTTGTTGCTGTCATCATTTGAACAAAGCGTTCTGTTTCTTTTTTACGCTGCGGATGGTATGCTCCTTCTGCAAATCCAAAGCTGGTTACCATATTTTCTCTTGGAACAACTGCCAGCCTGTCCTTTGTCAGCATATCATGTTCAAAAATATAATCCCAGGAAGTTGCTTTTTTATCATATAATTCGTCAAAGATTCTTATATATCGATTTTTTAACTCTTTATAAAAGAATATATCATCAAGCATTTTCCTTGATTTATTAGATGGCCACTCTTTCATGTCAAAGTCACAATTATTCCATCTATCTGCCCACGTGGCGATAGCACCATTCATAGGGACACTCTTTCCAAAAGAATAATTGTGCAAAATGGCATCATTAGTTCCTACTGCATTATACCCCGCAATGTATTGAATACTCCTTTCTGCTTCATATTCCAAAAGCAGCTCTCTGCAATAGTAGAAAAAAGCTTCTGTAGGAACCGCATCATCTTCAAGAATAATTGCTTTATCCTGCTCGGAAAAAACCAGATCCACCCCATCCCGGATATTCTTATCACATCCTTTATTTACATCAGAAAAATATAGATTTTTCTTGCAATCCCAGTCAATCGCCGTAGATATATAATCTCTTACCTGTTGAACCTTCTCTGCTTCTCCCGGTACTTCTGTACGTGCGCCATCAGCAAATACATACATAACGCTTGGCTTAACTGAGCGTATACTATCTATTACCATGGATGCTGTTTCCAAGCGCTTAAACACGAACAGCACTACCGGAATGTCAAACTTTTCCACCTTACTACCTACTCCTTCAATAACCTATAGCTATTCTTATTCCTTATTATATCTACTATGACTACAGCAACACAAATCAATGACAATATTATACCCGCCTTCATGTAGGGTGGAATATAATACAATTCAACACTATATTCCCCAACAGGAAGATTCCCTAAGCTCATATAAAAGCCAAAGGTTTTGCTAACGTCAGCTTTTTTTCCATTAATTCTGGCATGCCAACCCTTATCATATGGTATAAGCAAATATAATGTGTCATTTTCTGCCTCCATATTAACATAGGCAGAATAATGAGAAAATGGTTTGCTTACCAGATCAACACCATTTCTCCCATAATTATCTGCCACTTCGGCCAGATATTCCTCATCATCAGAAGCCTTAATTCCTTTGGAATAATCGCTAGCCCCAACATTTCCAGGCGCACAAAAGGCAAAAGGTAAACTCTTTGTGTTTTCATAAAGGTATAAGCCATGGTCATTTTCCTGATATAGCAGCTTAAAGCCAATATCATCCAAAGCTTTCTCTGAGATCAAGTATTTAATCCCAACAAATCCTGCCACTTCAGGAGATAGGTTCATATTATTCTTTATTTCATCGAAAAACTCATTGTTAAAACCAAGGCTAGATAAAAAGCCAGCATTGCAAGCCGTTGTGACTGAGCTGTAATGATACAAACTCGGATAGCCGGTTAAATAATAGTAATGAGGATAATAATCAGACTCCAATCTGAATATCTCATTCTCCAAACCTTGATGCTTCTGATTATCCTCGATAACTTCTCCAAGTTTCCCAACTGTATCAAGGTATTCTACATAATCACTATATTTCAAGAAACTGTAGTCTCCAAGCACCACAGAGACATTAATGCACAGTTCAACACAAACAAGCGGCAGAATTATCATCCATGCTTTTTGTTGATCAAATAGTCTAAGCAGCACATAATATAGCGTCATCAATATCAACGAACCTAGAGCAAACCGAATTCGCATATAAGACATGTTGTAATCTCTATAACATTTAAATGCAACGGCAATCAATGCCAGTATCAACACCAATGCATGAAAATCTATTTCCTTGATTTCGAAAAAAAACGTCTTTGGGTCCCTATGATTTACTATTTTTTCTCCCACCAAGCTCAGGCAAAAAAACGAAATAATAAAGGTCCAACGATGCGGAGAACCACTAGGGTATGTTCCACCATGCATAAGTACGTTTACGTCATAACATTCCAGCATCAATATTAGTACTAGAAAAAGCAGTGAATCTATAAATCGTTTTTTCGCTGATATTCTCTTGTCTACAAGCAAGAACACCATAATAGTGAGTGGAAGTATCCCCATATATAGATGTGCCAGCTCATACGGAAAATAATTATTTCTGTCTGCTGCACCAATAAGCATTTCTATTGGCCATGTAAACAGACGGCTATCTATCCGCCCCTTATCAACCATCTTCTGGATGAATTTCCAACCGGCAGCCAACAACCCTACTTCTATAACCAACTTTACTACAAAGTACAATTGAGCTTTTTTTGCGACACTCTTTACTTTCGTATCAATAAGAAATAACAGAATAAAAAATGCAACAACTAAGATAATAAACCTTATTTCCCTAAACAAGAAGATGCTTCTATCTTCAGACTCTCCAGTCAGCTTGCCTTTTTGTAATTGATAAACAACAGGCAACAAAACAACCGATGACGTTCCAACTGCCAGAGCAGAAGAAGCAATATATTTTCCAACGTTACCTAATACTTCGCCAACTTTAGTTCCATCAACAAATAGCTTCCCGGCTAAGAGATAGAGAAAAAACAGTCCACCAAAAATAGCAACCATATATCCAATATAGAAGTTGGTAATAATAGCATATGAAAGAGCCAGATAATACAGGAAAAAGCTCTCTCCTTTTGATATTCTTTTTAGCCCCAATGCTACAATGGGAAGAATCAAAATCCCATCCAGCCACATTATATTGGAGATATACACTGCCAAGCAGCCATTTAAAGCATAGCAGGTCGAAATCACAACAAGCGCGACATTAAGTCCTTCTTTCTCCTGTTCCATATCGCCAATGAAAATGAACATAAACAATCCGCATAAACCGATCTTCAATAACTGAATTAGCATATACGCATATGGCAATGACGCTTTACTGAAGAAAACAAGTAGAAGATTAAAGGGACTAAGCAAATAGTATCCCATCAAAAGGGCATTCCCCTCACCGGGGCTTATTGACAAAGAATAAAAAAGCTCGTTACTATCGCCCTTTAACAGACTCTGCAAGTATGCAAAGAAATTTATATACTGCTTCTCCGCATCCCACATAAGAACACTTTTAGATCCAATGCCCACATCATGAATCATTCCAGTAATGACAAGGCATATTATTGGCAGCAAAAAGCTGATAATATAACCTATTCTTTTTTTACTCCTACTATCTACCATCATCTTGAACTATACATCCACCTTATAAAACCCATCTAAGAAACCAAAATCAAGCGGACGTTCCCCTCTAAAAAAGTAGCTTGGATAATATACTTTCCTTCCCTCATTACTGTTCAGGAAAGCCGCCCATAGGCTAAAGGTTGAATTAGCTACAACATTAGTCCTGCAGCCACTCATCAGAATCATATCCTTATAGCTGTTATTTCCTCTGTTAATGTCCACAATAACCTTGTTATCAAGCCAACTATACTCTTTTTTTACATACTCCCCATCATCAGAGAAAAAGAAAAACCTGGAATCCGGATTATTAGCTCTGATGTCATTAATAATCTTCGAGTAATAGTCTGTCGTTAAAATATCAAATTTTGGCACACCGGCATATAAGCCCCTGCGAACATGAACAGACACAGCTTCTGTGCTCTTGATTTCATCTAAAATCATCAGATTCTTGCTATCTAAAACCTCATCAAAAACAAAATCACTCTTAATATATTCCCAGTTATCTTTGTAAAGATTTATATCCTGCCAAAAGCCACTAAAGAAATCCACTTTTTCCCATTTGTCTGTAGAATTCTTGCTCTCCCACTCACAGTAATTACTTTCCGTAACTGAGCGGGGCAAACTTTTGGGTTCATTTTTGGCATTAATTTTCTCAACAAAACAATTTAATAGCTTTGAACCTTTTCCTCTATAAGTGGTATATATCCTGTTCTCTACTTTCTTTACATAGTCCCTTTCAGCTATTTCTGCATCAATCTTCTTAAAGATGTGTAACAATTCGCAATTCCTGGAAAAATCAGGATTATAGCATTTGGAAATATCTAAGCAAAAGTGTTTTTCCGGATAGTCCAAAAGGAGCTTTTTGTAGAACGCATAGCAGAACATCTGATTTCCCAGACCACCATCTAAATTAACGATTATCTTTTTTTCATTGTCACTCATTAACTGTACCTTTTCTTACAAGCAACTCCTCAAGCCTTGATGTTTTCCTTATCTTTCAATGTCAACTGACCATCCTTAACCTCATAGACTCTGTCGCATTTCTTAATCGTCGACAATCTATGAGCAACAATGATCAACGTTTTTTCGCCTCGAAGAGTATTGATTGCATCCATTACCGCTGCCTCTGTCTCATTATCAAGAGCAGCTGTAGCTTCATCAAAAATAATGATATCTGAGTCAAAGTATAGAGCCCTGGCAATAGCCACTCTCTGCCTCTGACCTCCGGAAAATCTTACACCCTTCTCACCAACGATAGTATCCAGCCCTTTGCCGGATTCCCTCACAAAATCATCTATCTGGGCCGCTTTAAGGGCTTTCCAAACCCTTTCATCATCAATGTCACTGTCAGCCTCACCAAATGCTATATTTTTCCTTATGGTGTCATCAAGAAGAAATACATTTTGCTGCACATATGATACAAGCTGATTCCAGTTACCTTGAAATTCGTTCACCCTCACTCCATTAACTGTGATTTCACCACTTTGTGGTATGTATAATCCTAGAATCAAGTCAATGAGTGTTGTCTTTCCGGATCCGGAGCCACCTATAATACCAACTGATTCTCCTGCTTTTACCTTAAGATCTATGCCGTTAAGAACTTCTTCATCTGATCCATTATATTTCCAACGGACATTTTTCAATTCAAGGCTAACAAAAGGCTCTTTTTCAGGATTATCTTTAATATCCCAACTTCCAACATTTTCGTATTTTATGATGTTGCTGTATGCCTCATCCACACCCGGCTTTTGGAATATAAGCTGAGTCATCGATTTGGAAATAACAGACATTGATGGTAATATCTTTATTCCCGCAAGTGCAAACGCAGCAAGCCTTGGGACAAACATCGACATATCTACTCCCATGGATGACCTGACCAGAATAATTGCAACAATACCAATAATAAAACTGGTCTCAATCAATCTGTTGGGGATATCAAGAATGGTAAAATACGCAATATTAACCTTACTTTTAGCCGAAAAAGCATTGTTGTAGGTATCAAGAAAAACTTCCTGTTTCCTGCTGGCAAATATCTCTTTTATTCCATCGAGCAATTCCCGTGAATATCTTGTGGTATCTTCTTCACGAGTGCGTTGCTCTTTTCCAAGGAAGCTTACCCTGCGCTTCAATCCATATATCAACAACCAAATGCAGACAAGTGATAAAGACAAAAACATCAGAGCCATCAGCCAGTCTGTATATATCAGAAATGCCGCTATCATTATTAGCGTAAGTGTCTGTGTAAGAGTGTTGAAGATAACCTCCAAAGCATCCTTTACAGAACCTACGTCCCCACCAATTCCACGCATAATAACTGCACTGTTAGTATCAACAAAAAACTGATACGGGTGCGACAGATATGCTTTTAGCATTCTCACGGATAGCTTGGTCTGCATGTTATACCTGAAGGAATTTTGGATATACGAAGAAAAGACAAGAAAAAGATTCTTGAGCACATAGAACAGCGCCAAAGAAATACCAATGAATAGTATCAGCTGATGGTTGGTTGTGATACCGAACTGACTCATCAGATTTGCAATTATAGCATTACTTTTAAGCTGGTCCGGAGTTGCTATTGCGGTGATGAGCGGAATAATCATTCCAACTCCTGCTGTTTCCAACACAGATGCAAGCAAAATATCAGCCAGAATCAGGTATGCTCTTTTTTTATCTTTATCATCTAAGATACAGTATATCTCACGTACTAATCCAAGTATTTTCTTTATTCCCGTCATAGTGCTCCCTTAATCTTTTCATACATTCCCATCAGGATGACAATGGCTGTAGCACCCCAAGTTCCTGCACTCAAAGCCATTCTGACATATTCCCACTCAGCGAAAGTGTCCACAGCATCGACTATTAAGCCGTTTCCCGTAAACAGAATCGTCAATGATGTAATAATAATCCCACTTACAATAAATAAAACTAAATGCATTATCCCATGATTGGTAAATAATTGCCCAAGAAACTTCGGAATGCTCCTAAACATAGTAATCACTCCTTTATTCTTAATTGCAATTTTTCTATAGCCTATTGGCATAAGGCATATCTTACGTTTAAGTAGTTCTGGAAGCAAATGTGTCACATTCTCAATCCATAAGTAAAATGCCTCTCCAATAAACAAAAATAAAAGGTTTTTATATGATAAGTTATAGAAAAAAGGATCTGACAATCCAAGGACACAAAAGCTTACAAATACAGCTAGTTCAAGCCTCCTGTTACGTCTTATAAGTTCTCGTACCATAGCCATCATCAATATCGTCAAAATAACACAAGGCACGACACCGATTTGCAGGAATGAGTACAAAAACGAACTATCGATATAATAGTTTTCATTAGGTGCAGGAGCAAATCTAACGCCAAATAGACTTACTGGCTCATTTCCTAAATAGTACGCAGCATACATCAGTCTGTTATGGGAAATCCTGTATAAAACTGGAAAACTTTCACTCGAAATAATAATTGGTAACAGTATAGAGCCAGCCAAAAACACCGGATAAATAAGCCAAATGAGAACCTGCCCTATTTTAGATACACTACTTCTATACTGAAATATTATATTCACGATCAGATAAATGCTCAGCACAATCATTCCAGTATTCGAGCAGGAATAAATATACAGATACACACCAATAATCCAAAAATATATGCTCTGTAGAGCTAATGTGCTCAATTTCTGATACCCCTGGCAAAGCATTATCAGTACAACCAACACAATATAGGTTGTAAACATGGTGTTAAAATATGGATATCCCAGGGATCTTCGCATAACTTCGCCAAAGAGAAATCTTCCGTCTGCAGGATACGCAATATCAGTTATAACACCACTAACCGATAATAAAACAAGAAGTGGGAATGCCACTCCAAGAATTGTGCAGCCTACCATCTCTACTCTGGCCAGCTCAATCCCTTTCATCCCCAGAAACATCGTAAAATATAGGATGAGTCCCTTCTCACCTGTTTTATAGTAAACGATAAATGAAATCACCAATAGCAAGGCTATAATAATGTATTCATATACAAAATGCTCTGTAGAAGCTTCTTTAAGAACAAATAGCAATAGACCTATAACTAGAGCCACATTATAAAGTAGTTTGCCCTCATATAGTCCTATTGCCCTTGCACCAAACAGTACAGCAAAATATGCCAGGTATATTATTTCATTAACAGATATCTTTATATCTGTCATTTTAATTGCTCTCCCATTTCATATATTACCAATAACATCCGCCTTCTACCTTAGAAGCTCCTGCCGGCGTCTCATCCTCACTTGGAAATACCCAGTATTCATTCATTGGAATATTGGGATTATTAAGCCACCGCTTTCCTTTTATTCCAAACAGACACTGTGTCACGCCACCAAGGTGGATTGCTTTCTTTCCAGCCTTTTTTAATTTAGCTGCCAACGGCATTCCATACGCACCACAGCCGATAATTGCCACATCAAAATCAATTCTTAAAGCCTCCTGGTACATATACTCAAGAGCCTCGAACCAGTTAGAAAACCGTGGATCGGCATTATCCCCAAGTGTCTGAACGGCTTTTAATACCTGAAGATCAAACTCCGGTAACAAACCATCCGGAAAAATTAGATTTCTCCTACTATACTGTTTTTTTATAGTCTCAGCAAAAGGATGTATCACTAAAACCCTTTTCCCCTCCAGTGCCCAGGTCCAGGGCTTGCTCGAATGCCAGGGTTCAAGGTATGCTAGCTTAGTTATCTCAGTATCCTGCATGTGATACTTTAGATAGTAGTCCTCCATAGGTCGATTCCATTCCCCAAGAAGATCACACTCCATCGCACTCTCAAATATAGTATCTACAAAGTCTTTTTGATAGCGCTCATCACGTGGAAAAAAGCCGCACAAATTGTACAGGTTTTCCCACCATTCATTCAGCATAGCCTGTGATTTGCTATTCTTCTTGGAAAGAATAGTATCATAATACCAATTCATCACATTGAGCTCAGTATTGCCAAAACGAGAAGCCATCAGCGGCTCCTGAGTTTTTATTCTTTCCGACAGATAATCCCCAGTCCATTTCGCATCACGAATACGCTTTCCGCCGTAAAAAGGCATATGTATCTCTTTCCCTAATATTGGAACCAATATTCGCCTAAAAAGAACTCTCTGGACAATGTAATCATAGAACAGATATCTAATTTTATATACTTTCCACTGTGTTTTTTTTATTGGAACCACTACATACCTCTTAGTTGTATAGAGTCAGCTTTATTAGTCCATTGTTGTTGCTTACAGAATAAATATGCTGCTCACTCAAGTCGTCAATGTTGTCAAACAGTTCGCTGTAGTATTCTCCGAACCCATCATCAAACCGTCTGATGTATACATAGTTGTATCCGCCATCAAGTATTTTTTTAGACACTTCCTCTAAAGTTAGTCTCCGTCCTTCCAAATTGTTTGACAGATACCATGTGGCTTCATATGCATCCCAATTACTGCTAGCGGGAATAACTTGATAATAGAAGTCTCCTTCACATCGATCATCATCTATATACGTATCTACAAGGAATACCTTGTCTCCATAGTCGAAATCAATAGTATCTATCGCACGAAATTCTCTGGAAGACTTCTGATTAACCATCTCTTTTAATATCCACGATCCATTTGATAATATAACAGTCCCTACCAATATTCCAATCATGACCTGTTTACTCCCCGTCTCAGACAGCAAGTAAATCACCAAAAGCATAATTGCAAGAAAATATGAATACACATATCTGTGCATAGACGTTAAATATGACACCTCATGGCTCTGAAATGCTATATGCGCTATAGTTCTAAATAAGCACCACATAATGAAGCCATAAAAAGTCATATACACAGTGCCTTTGTCCCATCTGTCTTTTACACAAAAATACATTATAATCAAAAGTCCTAGCGCGAATAAAGCTAACGGAAAATGTAAAATATACCCAATATAAAGGTTTTCCATACCAAAGAAAAAATCTACATATTCTTCAAGTGGAACTCCAAGAGATTTACTGATTTTTACTATAGCAACCAAGGAAATCACTGAAAAAGATATAGCTATAACTTCAGGGATATGGCTTCTGACCTTAAAATACATGCCTTGTGCCCGCTTACTAAACATCAAAAATATAACCAATGCTATAAGAATCAATAGCATCACAGGAAGTAATGCAAACTTTCCCTGCGAAGCTGCTATGGCAATATTAGCAAAAGAATACATATATCCAACAAGTGCTATACGATATATCTCCCATGACCCAAAAGCCAACATTACGCTAACAATGCATAGTATTATCTCTAAAACATTCTTTTTTACTTCGTAATTTCTTTTTATATTTAATCCACCAATTACAAAAATTGCCAGAAAGGCGAATACAAATCCCAACTGCTTGACAAGTGTAATAATAAATAACCCCCATAAAGCAGCAATGAAATAGAACTTTTCTCCCTTATCTACATACTCCCTAAAGCAGATGATAATATAGAAAAGCAATACACCTATCAATATGTCTGGTCCAAGATTTGTATATAAAAGCGTATTACCTGCGTCATCCACAGGAAAATATGGAAGCGATAAAATAAATAACAATAATACGCCAAAAGCAAACATGCTAGCTGATTTTTTGACTTTCCTAAACATTGGAAGTAAAATGCTAACAATGAAAACCTGATATCCCCAATACATCATTCCAGTGGAACACGTAATCCAAAACCTGGTAAAGAAATAACTGGATAGGGTTGCAGCCGGAGGATACCACATAGACTGATCGGTAGTAATCCTTGAATTACTATAATCTGAAAGAAGATAATAATACTTTACAGCATTTCCCCAATGAATAAACTCATCACTATGATCTAGATATCTTGCATGTGAAACCACCAAAAAATAGCCCGAAAGAATCACAAAGCCCCAAATAGCCTTATCCTCTAACAGTCTACATACTGTTGAATGGTCTTTTAAAAATATATATGCCAAGAAAAATACACTTACTAAGGCCATGAGTATAATGACAAGAAGTCCAGGAATAAATGTGGTTACCAACCCGGATAAATACAATATAGTAATGATAGCAAAAAAAGCAAGGCCAACGATATCTTCAAATTTTTTCTTAAATAACTCTGACATAGCCAATGAAATAAACACTAAAATAGGTAAAGCCATTCTAATTCCTCGCTATTTTTTACAAATTCACACTAATTCTCAATCAATTAGATTCTTTCTTAATAAATCCCATTATCCATTCATAAGAGAGTGCAATCATCATAGATAAGATTACCCCTAATACGAACATCAAATATGGGTTAATTATTTTCCCCATTCTTTGAAAAGAAATTCTAATCAACCAAAACGTCCACATATGCAACAACAGTACCCAAATAGATTTCTCGCCAAACTTGGCAAGGATTAATGCGCTGCATTTAAAATTATCATTAACAAAATCAGCTAAATGAATTATCATCATCCATCCAACTATGGAACAAAGTAGAAAAAATGCCGGATTTACTATCTGAGCCATCATTAGTGATATTTCACCATAATTGGTTAATAAAAGCAGTATAAATCCTCCTGCTATTGCAACCAAAAGATTTCCTTTTTTTAGCACTTTTTCTAGGCGTACTTCATAAGCATGATACCATATCCCCAACACATATAATAGGTAGCTCATCAGATATCGTTCGATATTATAAGCCGCTGCACCTTGCGGAATAAGACATGTTGTAAAGAAACCCACAATGAGCATTATTACACCAATAATGGAATGAATCTGTAAACTTCTTTTTCCTAGTCCAATCTTTCCCAAAAAAAAGTCAATGATCAAAAAAGAAACCGTAACAAAAAAAAGATTTCGCAAGAACCACGCCTGAACTTCCCAGGGGCCAACGCGAACAAACAGAACTTGTAATAATACTCTCTTTATAAAAAAAGACATTGTCACAGGATCAGGATCATAGCCTATGCTATCAGCTATATTTTCAAATCTCCCATATATTAAACAATAAAAACAGGTCATAAGCAAATTCGCTATAACATACGGCACATAAAGCGTTTTAACTTTACGCAAAACTTTTTCCACAAGGTCATTTAAAGTATCCGGCCGCTTTTTGTAAAAATACCCTGAAGCAATGATAAAAATAGCCATGTGGAACAAATGGATCCAATTAGTTCCGGGATGCTTGCAATGGGCCCAAGCCACCATCAGTATTCCGATACCCTTTAGTATATCTATAGTAACATTTCTATTACTGGAAGCAGTAATCACCTATAACCTCTCTACTTCTAAATATTCGGATTATTTGCTAACAATCACATCTTAAAGCTTCTTGTTCTGACATAAACTTTAATGATTGATCCAAAAAACGGAAAAAAAGACAATACGTATTTAAGCTTATCCAACCGTCTCAATGGATATTTTTTTAAGCAAGATTTATAGCACTCTCTAAAACCCTTCATATCCCCAAATATCCAATAATTCTCTGCAACCGAGTTATGATAAATACGCTCTATCTTTTCAATATCATCCTCATCGCTTGTAAAAAACTTCTGGATATCCATAGTGGATTTAGTAAAAGCAAGATTCTTTTCAAGTTTATCAGGATGACTCAGACTGCCTTCTCTAATCCTATACACTGCAAATGCATCATCAAATGCATATAACTTACTATACTTTGCATGCCATAATACTAGAGGATAATCCTGCATCAGCCACCCATATTTGAGTGGATTGATTTCTTCACAATATCTTTTATATAAGTTAAGACGACCACATTGTGTACACGTATTAGCAGGGTTGTGCTCAAGAATGTCTTTAAATGTGGTAGAATAATAACCTGTCTTTTGGGGGCTTAAAACTCCTGTTCTCTCATTTTCAGAAAAAACTTGTCCATAGCACATGCCAATTTCAGGATGTCTTTCCATGAAATTTATCTGTTTTTCAATTTTACCTGGAAGCCAGTAGTCATCTCCTTCCAAGTACATATAATACTTTCCAGTCAAAAGCCCCATTGCTTGATTGCCATTATGAAACGGGCCAACATTTTGTGGACGAAGAATCGGCCGTATTTTATCAGGATATTTACTCGCATACTCCATAATTATATTGGAAGTATTATCAGTAGAACAATCATCTGCAACTACTATTTCATAGCTATATTTTGTCTCCTGATTAATAACCGATTCCAATGCTTGTGCAATATATTTTTCTTCGTTGTACGAAATAATTAATACAGAAACATCCATTACAAAAACCTTTCTCAGAACTCAAATTCAGCCAAATCTAGTATTAACCTCTCTGTACTCTCCCAGCCAAGACATGGATCTGTAATGGAACAACCATATATACCTTCGCCAATCATCTGCTTTCCCTCTACCAGATAACTTTCTATCATAATCCCCTTTACAAACCTATTTATCTCTCTGTTTCTTTTACAAGAATCAAAAACATCTTCAGCTATTCTTATTTGTTCTTCATGTTTTTTATTTGAATTAGCATGGTTGCAATCGATTATTACTGAAGGATTTACTAAATTCATATGATAATACCTGTCATGTAATTCGCATAAATCTTCATAGTAATAATTAGGCCTATTCCCACCTGATTCTTTTGAATACCCCCTTAAAATAGCATGCGCATAAGGGTTTCCTTCTGTTTCCACTTCCCATCCCGCAAAAGGCAAATACTGCTTACTCTGGGCCGCCACAATAGAATTAAGCATGACATCTAGATTACCACTGGTAGGATTTTTCATTCCTACAGGAATACACACACCACTAGCGACAAGCCTATGCTGCTGATCTTCGACTGATCTGGCCCCTATAGCCATATATACCAGAAGATCATCCACATATCTGTATAACTCAGGATATAACAGTTCATCAGCGGCAAATAGTTCCGATTCACGAATAACTTTTGTGTGGAGTTCTCTCATCAATCTGATGCCGGAGATAAGATCATCTTCTTTGCTCTCAGCATAGGGTCTATGTACCAATCCTTTATAGCCTCTACCACTAGTACGGGGTTTGCTTGTATATATACGAGGTATTAGTAAAAACTTATCCTCGACTTTATCTTGTAAACTTCTGAGCTTAATAACATACTCCAACACAGCGTCTTCGCGGTCAGCAGAGCAAGGTCCTACAACAATTATTTTCTTAGTGCTAACTCCAGATAGAATATCCTTAATCTCTGACAACCTTTTCTCACGCAGCTCGGCCTCGTGGTCAGATATTGAATTTTCAACAGCAAGTTTGCCGCTATCCGGCAATTTATTAATGTATTTCACTAAAGTACACTGGCCTTTCTAATTCTGCAGATTTATAGGCAGCATATATAATCTTTATAGTGTCATAAGCTAGGTCAAAACTAGATTTTGGTTCCCTATCATAATAAATTGACTCGATAAAATCTCTTAATTCATCTGTATATCCACGAAGAATTTCATCTTCCAAAAACGGATGATTCCATCCTTTCTTTTGGGGTAACATCTCCGAGATATAGACATCATCAAGCCCATCTTCATCAAGGAAATACGTATCCATTAGGTCAGACATTGTAAGTTTACACTTAAGTGCTGCATCATTGCAGTACAGCTCAATCTCATTCTTGCTTCCTCCGAGAAGCGTATCAGTAGCAATTACCACTGCTCTTGACTTATCAGAAAATTTTATTATAACAGTGCCTATATCCTCTACATCATTTGGATGGGCAGCAATATGTCTATGCTCATACTCTGTAAGATCATTTGTGATCGTTTCCATATCAGCATATACACTTTCAACTTTTATCTCTTTATTTAAAGTTTTTGCCTCTATCTGTTTAAGCCAAAGTATTGCCGTTAGTGGATGTGCACCAGTTCTTATAAACGTTCCTCCACCTGTCTTATCCCACTCCCCTGCAACATGAGAACTTGAGCCTTTAAGGCTCTCTTCCCCCTTCGCAAAAAGTATACGAGACTTCTTGTGCTCTATAATTTCAGCAGCCTTAACAACAGCAGGTGCATATACAAAATTTTCTGCATACATAAACTTTCTATCAGACGAATCTATAATTTCTTTCAAGTTGTCAAGATTATGCAAAAGAGCATCATACATCGTAACCTTTGAAACGGTCTTACCTATATTATCAGGATCCCCTTCTTTTCCAAAATATCCACTAAGAGGCTTTTCACAGATTACGTGTTTACCTGCTTTTATAGCTCTTTCAATCATTTCCTCATGAACATATGGAGGTGTACATATGTCTATAACATCAATTTCGGGGTCAGATAACAAATCTTCAAAATCGAGCGATGCTTTCATAAAACCGTAACGCTCCTTCATTTTCTCAACCTGCTCAAACCTTCTGGCTATTATATGCTTATAGCACACAGGAACTCCACTAAATCTTTTTAATGCATTCATATGTAATTCAGTAGCTCTTCCAGCTCCTGCCACACCTAAACAAACTTCACCTTTGCTATTCATGTCCCCTCCATATCTACTTTCGTACGATGATAAGGTCATTACGATAGTTTTCCACTAACGTGGATTTCATCTCTTCAGCTGATTTAAACATCATGAACAAAAAACCTATTGGTTCACTTTCGTAATGTGTTATTGTATCTCCAACTTTTCTTAAATAGAACTCATCAAAAACGTATTTTTTATACTCTTCTGGAATATGGATACTCTCAATTTCTCCATTTTGATTTGCTAAAAGAGCCTTATATGCAAAATAGCCCTCCTGTTTAATTGGCCTTGGGAAATCACTGCAATCTAATCCGCACCTTGCTTTTGCTTCCCAGTATTCCCAATCTATACCATTTAATGGATTGCTAAGAACATGGTACATATTCCCAACAGTTCGCCTCATTACTTCCAAAATCCATGGCTCTCCGTCCATAAGAATGTATTGGAGATGGAAAATACCGTCCTTAAGCTTCAAAATATCAGCCATTTTTTCGATCTGTTCAATCAGCGGTTTTGCACATATCTCCCAATCAGTTGCAGGAAATGTATCTATCTCTACTCTATATGGATTTATTATAGAAAACTCATCGTTGGAAGCATATGCTACTACTTTCCTATTAACTAAGAAAGTACAAAAACCATGCTGGCTTCCTTTAATAAAAGGTTCTATCACAATTCTTGCGGACCTTGATTTGGAAAACGCTTTTTCAATGCAATTATTCGCTTCTGAATAATCTGTAATTACACTAATCCCGTTGCCAGCACTACAATCAACTGGTTTAACAATAACTGGCAACTCCATGCGTCTAACCGTTTCTTTGGCTACGTCTTTATTATCGAAGCCCTCTGCAATCGGAGAAGTAATGTTGTACTTTTTTGTAAACTCCTTAAACTTGTCCTTATTATGTAAAATTAAAGTAGTTTCATAACTATCATATCCAGGCAAATCCAGTTTTTCAGCAACGCATGCTGCTGTATAAACCCCAAAGTCATTACAACATGCGCATATATTATCAACATTTTCCTTGCGCGCGATATCTAATATCAATTCCTGATTTGAATAGTCTGCATTAATCCATTTATCGACTAATTTATTTCCTACAGCATACTCGTTGTTTCCCGTTGCCACAATGTAATAGCCCAGTTTTTTTAATCCCCTGATAAGTCCTAAATCATTATGCCCCGCACACAACAATAAAACTTTTTTCATAATCCGACAGTCCTTTCAAGCATCACTCAGCAATAAGTGTTTTTCTAAACTCATTGCTTTCAGGGGATGCATAATCGTAGGTATTACATGTCCTACAAGCTCCCACCTTCTCTCCAAATACCAGATTGTTCTTTCTTTTATCAACCATTAAATCTGAGAAAAACAATTCTTTTAAAGAGGAGTCTTTAACATTTCCGATACTTTCTGAATCAACAAATAAATTAAAACAATACCTAAAGCTACCCTCAACATCTATAACAACTTCTCTAAACGAAGTACAACAAGGCTGAACACGACTTTCTATCGATAGTTCCTCAATAACTCCACCTCTATCTGTTCCGTCAACATTCCAGTTATTTGACACAATTAGTAAACGTATATTCTTATAGTTTAAATCTAGTGTAATATTATGATTTAGCTTCCTGCTCTTTTCCAAATATACTAATCCTAATTTATCTACAAAATCCCTTAGCCTTTTTTCAGCAATTTCATCAGAATAAAGCTGTCCAGGAAGCATATGCATCGTAACAATAATCTCGTTTAAACCCGCATTGGATAATTCATCAAGATACTCCGTTGTTATATAATCTCCATTTGAATTTAATGACAAATAGGAAACTGGCAAATATTCCTTAATGGTACTCACCCGCTTTAATATATCCCTATCTGCTAATGGCTCATTAAATAGGGAAAGTTTTAGCGTCCCACGATAATCCATATCTACTAATTCCGTTATTATTTTTTTGAAAACTGAATCATCCATTAATTTCTGTTGTCTAGGCTTGACACTTATTGGACAATACGAACATCTTCTATTACAAAATGCACTTGTTTCTATATTTACAACCTGAACAAATTCATTAAATATCTTGTCTTGTAATTCTGTTGGACAATTTTTCATCAACAAATATTTTGCATCTTTAGACTGCAAAAAATATGGCCAAAACTCCGACCTTGACACATAGAAAAATCCATTCTGTAACATTTTTTCCCTTTCCAAGTTAACAACTCTTTACTAACTCCAAATATTTTGCCTTTATTGCAGATGAATCCATCTGATACTGATGCAAATTATCAACTACATATCCATGATTCACGATAAATGTCAACGGATATCCCACAAATTCCATTTTAATCATACGTCCTTCCAACACTTTGGATATGATTGACATAGTACTACCTATGTAGTATGGTTCACAAACTAGCACTCTATCATTTGATATATTATCTAATAAAGTTTTTGAATCAAACGGTACTACTGTAGAATAATAAAGAATAGTAACATCTTCATCTTTTAAAGCCTTCTCCACTAACTCTAACATGGGGCCAACAGCAATTACAGTTGCCTTCTTACCTCTTCTAACAATATTGGCCTTCCCAAATTCAACCGGTTTGCTATAAGAATTACAGTATCTAGTAATTCTAAAATATGTGGGCTTTCCATCATCATATGACTGAAGAAACAGTTTTCTAAACTCATCTGGTCTCCCTGGCACAACAATTTCCATTCCAGGAATCATTGATAATACCGAAACATCCGCAGGACAACAATGAGTTGCTCCAAACAGACCATTTTCAGTACTTGCTCCATACCCAACAAAATTTCCCCCTAGCTTTTGATATCCAAAGTCAACTTTTAATTGCTCATATGCTCTTTCAACAATAAATGGTGTCTGAGCATAAAAAATTGGAATAGCTCCACCAATTGCCATTCCCGCAGCCATACTGACAATAGATTGTTCCATGATGCCTGCATCAATGAACCTATCAGGATACTTTTTTGTAAACTCGTTTGGAAAACCCACACCGGAAGCGCCTAAAAGAACAATCACTCGACTATCCACTTCAAATAATTCTTCTACAGCCTTATAAAACTCCGAAGTCATTAAGTTCATCTATTCAACTCCTGCATAATAATTTCGTATTCATCCTTGTTAATGCTTTTATGATGCCAAGCCGCATGATTTTTCTCTATAATTCCAACACCATTCCCTTTAATTGTATTGGCAATCACTGCCATTGGTTTATTATTGTGCAATTCACTAACAGCAGCTCGAATTTCTGAAACGTTATGACCATCGATTGAACAAGTCTCCCAACCAAAGCTACTGAATTTCCCCTCAATATTCGGCATATATTCTGTTGATCTATTATTATCAATGATGCAACAAATATTATCTAACTTCATACGGGCAGCAAAAATAGCACTTTCCCAAATTGTTCCTTCATTTAGTTCCCCATCACCAACAAGAACAAATATTGTATCTTCTAATTTTTTTTGTTTCCATATGTACGCCAATCCAATTGCATTAGGAAGCCCATGTCCCAAAGATCCTGTAGATACAATAGTTCCTGGCGTAAAATGCCTGTCTGGATGAACACCAATTATAGTATCTTTTTTGCTGAATGTATAAAATGTCTCCTCAGAAATAATGCCCATTTCAAAATAAACAGCATATAATGCCAAGGCTACATGCCCATTGCTTAGAATCAGCTTATTACCAGGTTTGTTTTCAATAGTAATTTCCTCTTTTACTAAAACATTCAACAGTTCTGTCACTGCAAAAGCTGGCGAAATGTGAGCCTCAACTCCATTTTCATAAACCATCTTTGCTATCATTTTTTTTTGAATCAATGCAGATTCTCTATAGTCCTCATTATTATGCATTTTTTCTCCATGTAACATAATCAATCATGAACAATTAGATCACATATCCTATCAACTTGCTCTTCCGAAAGCTCCGGATATATCGGAAGTGTTAATATTCTATGGCTCACATCAAGTGCAGTTGGCGTCATAGATACATCATAAGTTCCTTTAAAGCAGTCAAACTGATTCGATAATGGATAAAAGTATTTTCTTGCAATAATGCCATTATCTTGTAAAATCTCGTATATCTCATTTCTACTTTTTCCAAATACTCTCTCATCGAAGTATACCGGATAATAAGAATAGTTACACTCAACGTCCTTCTGTACTTGTCTAACTTTTATTCCTTTAATACCATCGAAATGCTCTGTATATCGATCTGATACTATCTTTCTCATCTCGATATCTTCATCAACATGCCTTAAATTACAGATTCCCATTGCAGCACAAAACTCATTCATTTTGGCATTCGCACCTATACCATCGACAGTTTCCATATCCTTAATACCAAAGTTTTTCAACTTGTAGAGCTGTTTTCCAAAATCGTCATCAGCATAACATGCCGCACCACCTTCAATGGTATTAAATACCTTCGTAGCATGAAAACTAAAGCAGGACACATCTCCGTATCCTCCAACGCCTCTGCCTTTATAAGTTTCTCCAAATGCATGAGCTGCATCATAAATGACCTTTAAACCATATTTTTTTGCTATCCTATCAATCTCCTCTACATTGCATACGTTTCCATAAACATGAACTGGCATAATAGCTACAGTGTAGTCAGTGATTAAATTCTCTATTTTGGAAGTATCAATGGTATAATCATCAGGATTAATATCACAAAAAACCGGTTCGAATCCATTTCTCACAATCGCATGCGTCGTAGAAGCAAAAGTAAACGGAGTAGTAATAATCTCCATCTTCCTTTGCTTAGTAGTTCCACCACTTAATAATCTAGCATTATTCACCAACAAAGCCTGCAAGGAAAGCTCTAATGCCATATGACCATTGACCAGCAGCTCTATTTTCTCAACTCCAAGGTATTGTTTTAACTCCTCTTGAAGTTTCTGGTGTTTAGCTCCCATATTTGTAAGGATATGAGTATCCCACATATCCTTAATTTCTTCTACATATTCATCCAATGTTGGCATGGATGATCTTGTTACTAGTATTTTTTCGCTTAAGTGCTCCATCATATTTCCTTGGTAATTAATTATATCGTGTGCCTTGTCTTCCTGAGAATCATCCTTATAACTTGAGGATCATCCTCTCCGAATGGAGCAAATCCTCGGCTTTCCTCAGAATACTCCACAACGAAGCCTGCTGATTTCATTTTATTTTCCAATTCACTCTTTTCAACAAATCTTCTAAAATGTCCCTGATAGTGAAAAGCATTTCTTCCTACTTGCTCTCCTTTTCCGTAGAGCTCATCATTCACACTTCTTACCTCAACAAAAAATGATCCACCATCTTTTAAGACATTATAAACATTTTCTATGACTTCACTTTCCTGCTGTTCATTTATAGCATGTAACGAAAATCTGCTGTAGCAGTACTCATATTGTCCCGTATATAGCGCTGCAGCTGTAACAAAATCATCACATACAAAGAAAATATTGCCGGGAATATCCATATTCTGTAACATTTCTATAGCTTTATCTGAAGAATCAATTGCTGTTACATTAAGCCCCTTGCTAGCAAAGAATATGCTGTCTCTTCCATTTCCGCACCCCAGCTCTAGCAAATTACCGCCTTTGTCCATCTTCTTGATGGCCTCTTTGGCAAATAACGACGGCATCGATATATCTTTTGCGTTAGCATAGAATTCATTCCAATACTGCGTATCCCTGTCAAAATCAGACTTAAACACAGACTGATAATCTAAAATGAAGTCTACGCACTCCTTAACGCTATACCTTCCATCATTGCATATCCTAATATCAGGATTAGTAGGTAATTCAATTTTTAAATCAACACCAGCAAGTCCGCTCTTTAATGAACCTTCTGTCTTTCTGGAATAGAGCCCTTTTTGATCTCTCTTCTCTAAAACTTCCAGCGGTACGTCCAAGAACACTTCCACATATCTTTTGTTGTTCTCTCTATTCCAGTTTCTGACAGAATCATACATTGCTATAGTACAACAAATCACAATGAATCCCTGATCAGTGAGCATTTTACAAATCTTGGCATATTTCTGTGCCCTTGCTCTTCTAGAACTATCAGAATAGATATCATCATAATCATCTTCAAAAAGACGCCTTAACACGTCTCCATCCAATAAGATTACATCATCTCTCTTTTTCTTGAATTCATAATAGAGACGATTCCCTATTGTAGTCTTTCCTGCTCCTGAAAGACCTGTAATCCAATACAATGCCCCTTTATTGTATTCCTTTACTACCATATTATTATCCATAAACTTTCTGCTCCTGTTTGTTACAATGTTCTTTCAATGCAAAATATATATCTTCATAGCCAAATGCAACGATATCTTTTTTGTATTTTTTATACACCAAGTCTGCTAGTTCTGATGAGTAATAATCCATCCATTTTGCTTTAGCTGCAGTTGTGTTTTTTCTCTCAAACATTGGCCCCAAATGATACTTCTCTAATATTTGGGGAAAAGTCTCATCTATTTCCTCAAATTTCCCAATGTAATCAACAACTGGTTTATTGTGTTTATATACACATAGATACTGTAGTGAAAAATGCTCCTCCAGGAATGCATAAGGAATCTTTACAATTTTTCGAACAAATTTTTCGAAACCTTCATCTTTGGCAATATATCCAAACAGATAATTGCCATAATACCCCTCTGAATTAACATGATATTTATGCTCGTAAGTGGACACTAATCTCTCAAACGGATTTCTAACATATGTGAATTTGAAATACTCTCTATAACCTCGCGGAAGATCGCCAAAAAAACCCACATATGGAGTACTTCCCCCGGCAGCAATTAATCGCTCTTTCCCAGCCTTTGTATTATAGTAAACTATTCGAGGAATATCTTCATTATTGGGTAAAGCATATAAAGCATTAACCATAGCAGTTCCGCACGTTCTTGAGTTTTTCAGAAACGCAACTTTCTTTTCGTTATTGATAACCCACACACGACTTCTGTAAGCTCCAAATTTTATTACTTGCTTCAACAAACTTCCAAAAGAACGCACCTGTCTAAAAAACAGAAATTTTTTATCCATTATTACATGTTAAATGACTCTTCCAACGATATTCTTGGAAAGACCTCTAAACATCCTCCTCTTGTTGCATTATAAATCTTCATCGGTATCTTTTTCTTTTTCATGTCTCTATATAAATAAGCATAATCCACTAACATTTCATTCCACATATATTTTTGAACATCTATATCATCCTCAATATATGTTTTCTCTAATCCTTCAGAGTGAAATTTATCTATATTTGCTGAGCAATCTGTTCCCAACAAAAACACTTTATCGAACCCCATATAATATGCCAGTTGAATAATGCTAATTATACACGTGTTACCATCATAGACAAAACGCGAAGCGTCTTTACTAAACTTGCATCGATAATCTGCCTTTCTGATGAACTTCGACTTAGAATTCTCCATGACCGTATGAACTATATTGGCCTTATATGGAATAGCATCTTCTCGGTACTTGGCCCGAAAAAGTTGATTATAGAAACATACTGGTAATTCATGCCTTATTGACTTAAAACGTCGCATAAACTCAGATTCCTCTGGCTGCGGGTCTGACATAAAATAATAATCAGGCCTCCACGAAGTTTTATCAAACAAATCAAAAATGCCGTTGACAGAAAAACATATTCCTTTATTACTCTGAAGCAGTTCCAAATCCTCAATATTTAGACTAGGTCCAAGAGCTACAATATAACACTTTCCACCATCATATTTATTTTTTAATGCCTTAAACTCTTTAGATGCTGGCATTAATACACATTTCAGGTATAAATACAACATTTTCATCAAAGAGAATCTACCAGATAATAATGATTTTACTTTATTTTCAATGCTCATCAAGCTTTCACCCAAACAAATACGTCAATTGCTACCGTTCCCAGGCATTATTCCTTGCATCTCCATCTCATTTATATACCAGTAAGCCTTTTTAATTGTGAAAACCTCTCCATTTCTTACCACTAACACACCAGTAAAAGCCTCCACAAGCCACAGAATTATCAGAAAAGCAAAAAGCAAGAATAGACCACTTCTTAGCTGAAAAGCCTTTTTTTCCCCATTTTTTACATAATAATTATACAAAAAACTTCCAACTGATATATTGACAGTAATCATCAAGAGAAATTGCTGAATCTGTAAAACCCTCTGAGAATATCCGTTTGAAAACACCATAACATATGTTGATACAAGATAAAAAACAAAAAATAAAACTTCCTCGCGTCCTACGCACTTGTACAGGATTTGTTTTTTACCCAGTCCTACTATATCATCGCTCAACCCCAAATAAAGTAAACATGCTATCAATGCTATCAAAGGTAAATAATTTATAAGGGAATAGTATGTCGCCCGGAAAAATCTCCAGACATACTCATAAACAACATTATTACTATTATATTGAACAATCGTTCCCATTCTGGCATAAGTTCCAGGAGATAAGAAAATAACACCAAAGCCCAACAAACCACCTACAGCACCACAAATTTCCGCAACGGTCAATACTCTTTTTTGGAATAAAGTCCAAATAATATATAATGCCAATCCAAAAACAACAACACAGGCTGTCGCTTCCACTGAGCCTCCGGCAAATAGTCCAACAAAGAAAAAAACAATCGCATCAATAGCACTATCTCGATTTCTTTTCATTGTGGACTTATAAGAACAATATCTTTTAAAATACAAATAAAACAACAATACAGCAAATGTGTTCATCCACAAATACACAATTGATCCACATTCCCAAAAAACTAAATCGTGTAGTGCCGGACAAAAAAACCAAAATAGTAAGCAGTCCATTACAACAATAATCGGAGTAAATAAAACATATGCTTTCTCTTCAATGCCATTCAGCTCAAATGGAAGCCAGGCAAATCGCGCAATTAAGTGAACGAGTATCATCACCACAACAGCGTTACAGATTCCCCATAGAAAACGAGGCATTCTCACAAAAAAGTGCATAAGTATATAACTGAAAAGCCGTCCTTCAACATTATTATAGTAATAGATTATATGATTAGCTATACCGCGAACGTCATCAATTCTCTCACCTGTAACCCAATCATAAAGGCATTTAGTATCATCACCATATAAAGGTGCTTTACTTGAAAAATAAGCAATTACAACAAGAAACAAAATCTGGAAGGCCCAAGACCATCTTTTATACTTCAATAGATCATTCCTCCATCACCAAAAACTTATCCATTAAGCGTGGTTTCCACTGCTTTTCCATTCTTAATCTCATATATTATGTCACATTTCTTCACAGTGGTAAGCCTGTGTGCAATAATAATCATTGTTATCGTACCATAAAGATGCTCTATTGATTGCATCACAGCATCTTCTGTTTCATTGTCCAGAGCAGAAGTGGCTTCATCCAAAATCAATATCTGCGGCTTTCTATACAGTGCTCTTGCAATTGCAAGGCGCTGTCGCTGTCCTCCCGAAAACCTTACACCTCTTTCTCCTATAACGGTGTCCAAGCCATGCTCTAGCTCTTTCACAAAAGATGACAATTGTGCCTGATCCAATGCCAGCCATATTTCTTCATCTTTCACTTTCTCAATATCATCTCCAAATGCAACATTCTCACGAATAGTGCCATCAACAAGATAAATTGATTGAGGAACATAGCCTATTATATTACAATAATCATCCGGTATTGAAAAAATATCATTTCCATCAATGAGCACTTTGCCCTTTTGGGGGATATGCAATCCCAGTATGATATCCGCCAACGTTGATTTTCCAGCGCCAGAAGAGCCAATTATACCAACTGATTGACCCTTTTCTATCGTCATATCAAGATTATTTAAAACCTTTTTTTCAGAGTTCTCATAATTCCATGATATTTTTTCCAAAGACAGCTTTTCATCAAATGTTCGTTTTACAATTCCCTCCTGAACTTTCCGCTCATCCGCCAACTCTTTTTCTTTATTAATTTTCTTTATATTTTCAGTTATTGATGCCAAAGATGGCATGGCAAAAACAATAATATTTATATTACTCGAGATTCTTCCCATTGAAGGAAGCATACGAATAGCTCCTAAAGCAAAAGAAGCAAGCAACGGAAGCATGGACAAAAACTCTGTGTCCGTAATTCCTCTTAGCATTATATACAGCATAATGCCACTCACAAATAGCCCTTCCACCACATAAGTAGGACTGCCTCCGCCCATAATATTAACAACATTTGCATTTTGAAGAACTACTTTTGTCTTGTAAAACTGTTCCAAAAAGAAATCCTGTTTTCTCATTACTTGGATCTCTTTTATGCCTTCTATAGATTCATAAAAAATCTTTTGGTTTACAGCGGCATATTCTCTTGATGTATCCCCGGCCGTTTTCATATTTCTTCTAAAAACACCATAGATTAAAATAAGACAAAGAATAGCTATTACAACCAAACATACTGCCATTATCCAATCAGATACAAACAAAAAAATAACTATCATAAGCATTGTTAGCATTTCACTTATAATATTAAAACTGCATCTTATAAGATTACTAATTGAATTAGAATCATTTTCGACATCACGATATATTTTTCCGGAATCATAATTAAGAAAGAAATCATAAGGTCTATACATGTAATCCTTCATGATTTTTATGGCCAATTCTCGAGATACCATATTGGAATACTTTGCATTTAGCCAAGTCTGAAAAATGCCATACATGTTCTTGACCAAATATAGCACTGCCGTTCCTATACACAATACCACCAAAAACTGCTTAGGGCTTTTCATGTTGAGAGTCTCATAAATCACTCTAGTATAGTTATTACTCATGATTGCAGTAGAGTCTGTCATTATTGAAATAATAGGAACAATAATGGAAACACCTAAAACCTGCAAAAAAGAGCCAAAAAAAGATATGACAAACGTGATAACTCCCCATTTTTTCTGTCTGGGAGTCAGTATAAACAACATATTACTAATAAAATTTTTAATTGATAAAAGTTTTGAACTTATAAATCTCATATTTTATTCCCACAGCCAACCATAATCATAATTATGAAAATAGTCTCTTTCTCTCTCAATATAATCCTGATAATTTTGTTTCGTTATTAAATAGTCACCATCTGACATAAATCTAATAATTTGACTATTAACCCATCCTCCATAGTGGCCAGAGTCCTTGTAATTATCAAGATTTGTCACTATTTCTTCAACAAGATTAAATGAAAACAACTTAATATTTTCACAGTCCAACAGTTCTTCAATTGCGATCTTTTCTGTTTCTAATTGCCTTTCTACTAAGCCTCTTTTATTCAAGTCATCCCAATAAAAAATGGAGTAAGGAGTAATAAAATAGTAAAACTCTGTTTCAGGATGTTCTCTAGCTATATTAACAAGATTATCTCTCACGTTTTTTTGTATTCTCTCAATGTCTTCATCGGAAAGAGTTGTATCTGCGCTTACCTGGCTATCATTTATGCTTTTTTGATATTCTCTTACCAAATCTATTCCATAATTACTGTTGCTACTCCAGTTTGAATAATCATCAAAAGAAGTCATTCCCCCTCTAAAATGGTTCTTAATGGTAGCCTTAATAGTCCCCCGCATATTAATTATAGTTTCCATATTGAGCAAATATTCGAAATCATTTAAGAAATTATCATCATACAAATATGTCGGCATCTCATCGGAATAATCATCTATGTATTCATTGTCTATTTTGTTATAATCCACCCCTCTAATAACTAATTTAATATTTGGATTATAGCAAAACGCCTTAGTTAAATTGTAATTGATCATAGCGAAGGATGCAGCCTGAAAGCATGTCTTGACTGATCGCGTCCCAAATAAATCATCAACTTCAGAAGGCTTGAAATTCTGACACATACTTGTCCCTGTTATGACCGTATCATAGTCAAAATGACGCAATATACCATTATTTATATATGTCTCATACTTCAACTCATAGTAAATATGCCTTGATGGCTTCCTATAATGAAAATAGGGGTCTATCAAAAAGACCATTCCCATAATCAATATACACAATAAAACTGTCGCGAATAGAAAAACAACTACCCATTCCTTCGCTTGCCTTCTATTATCCATTTATCACCTAGAAATTAAAATATATGAATGTACTCCTTTGCCCTAATGATAAAGCAATAGCGCAAAATAAAGTAGCATATACAACTGCCTTGATTTTTTTATCAAATAAATATTGACGTTCTGTAATATTCTTCCCCTTAATACAAATAATCAGTAATATCGCAAATACTACCCATAAAAATATTTGATACCCCAATGACATCTTAAGCGGGAGTCCTAAAACACTTAAAACATTTGCCACAATCCGATATGAATAAATATTTAAGTATATCTCTGAATCACCTAAACCTTTAGTAAAAACGCTTTTTAACATAGCAAGCCAACTGCCAATGCTATTTGAACGGAATAACGCCCACAGCGCCGTAACAGTCAAATAATTAATCGTCCACTTGGCCAAACGTGGCATTCTAATTTTCACCCCTTCAAGAATCCTGTCAGCTACATTTAAAATACCATGTAATGCTCCCCACAGTACAAATGTCCAATTTGCTCCATGCCATAATCCACTTATCAAGAACACAATCATTATATTAACATATTTTCTTAATTTCCCCCTTTTGCCTCCCCCAAGAGGAAAATACACATATTTTCTTAAAAACCGAGTAAGCGTTATATGCCATCGCTTCCAAAAGTCAACTATAGAATCAGCTCTGTATGGAGAGTTAAAATTGATCGGTAGTTCCAGATTCATCATCCTTGATATACCTATGGCCATATCACTATATCCACTAAAATCAAAATAAATCTGCATCGAATACAAAAGCATAACTAAAATTGTTTCGTTAGCAAAAGTATTTCCTATGTTATTAAATCCCCAATCGACATATTGAGCACAAAGGTCAGCCACCCAAACCTTTTTTATCAGTCCATTCATAAAAAAACACAGTCCCTTAGCGAAGTTTTCCCAATTAAAATCACGTTTTTCATCGCTTCTAAACTGTTCGATAAGCTCATTATGTAAAACAATTGGCCCTGCAACTAACTGCGGGAAAAAAGAAACAAACATCGAATACTCTAGGAACCCATATTCTTTGGTCTCTCCATTATATGAATCAACTAAAAAAGATATCTGCTGAAAAGTAAAAAAACTAATACCAAGTGGTAACACTACGTTCTTTAAAGCCCAATTTTGTTTAAATAACACATTCAAATTTGAAACAAAGAAATCATAATATTTGTAATAAAAAATCAAAAGAACATTTACAATTATACCCGCGCACAGTACTATTTTCCTTCTGTATGTTTCTTTTGATATTATGACCCTTGACAATAAGAAATTTATACAAATGCTAAAAATCAAAATCAATAAATAGTATATATTGAAATAACCATAAAACCAAAATGACATCCCAAGAAGAAAAACGTTGGCCAAATTCTTATTTATTCTGTTTAGTATGAACCACCCACATATTACTAATGGAAGGAATAAAAAAATGAATATATACGAATTAAAAACCATGTCTCTTCCTTCATGTATTTTGCCCATTCAAGTATGTTGGCTTTAATTTCTGTGTAAATCCCAACTTATACTTTTGATGTATTTTCCTAATAAAAGCTATGCTAAGTGCACGCCTTCCCCAAAAGTGCATGAACATATCAATTCTCACTGAGATAGTGTACACTAAAGGATGTGATTTTAACAAATTGTATCTGGGAAGTCCAGTCATCGCATCGCCTTTGTATATTTCCCTAGCTCGTTTTATTACTTCATCTCTTTCATATTGTTCTAGAGTCTGCTTTAGTGGATACCCATACGCAGTCCGATAATAAATAACATTGTACGAATGCTTTAAAATACCTGCAGCGGCATCTTCACGTTCCTTGTCGCTAGTAGCATTTTCCAACATGTGAACAAACGCCCCCGTCCAATGCAGCAAATTAGTCTTTTTTTCATCAGAATAACTATGGGTCATGCTCTGATTGTTCATTCGCCATACGTACCAAGGATATTTAATCATCAGTACCGTTTTAACACGGTATCCAACCATGGCAGAAAAGGCCCAATCTTCATAATACACCGAATATGGATTAAATCTCGTCAATCCAATCATTTCTCTTTTTACAATTGAAAAAGCATCATGGTAAATAGGCCTGGGGATATCTTTGTCCTCATCAGTTCTATACTCACAATCATTTCTCCAATAGATTTTCCCATATTTCAAATCCTGATCAGCAACAATATAGGAAGGTGATATGACATCATATTTAAATGTTTTCAAAATATTAACTAATTCATCCGTGTATGCATCTTTGCATATCATATCATCGCTATCTAAAAAAGTAATATACTGTCCATTAGCTTTATCTAAACCATAGTTCTTTGTAAGACACAGCCCCTCGTTCTTTTTGTGATACACATGAACATTTTCTATCTCAGAGAATCTGTCAATAATCTGTGCAGTTCTATCAGTAGATCCGTCATCTACCACTATACATTCAATTCCATCTCCTGGCTGCTCTATCACTGAACGTATCGTGCTTTCTATATATTTCTCACAATTATAAGCCGGAATAATCACGCTTAATAACACATCACTCATTTGGTGCCCTCATTTATCTAATATAGATATTTGTTTAACCTCTCGCCTCCTTTAAGCAAATAGTATAATCCTCTAAAAAATGGATTGTACACTATCGGAGCAAACAAATTGCTCAAAAAGAGATGCTTTTTAAATTTTCGTGTTTCTTCGACATAGTTATCCTTTAATTGTTCCAAATCGTGAACAAAATGCGTACCACTTGCATAATCTGACTTTTCAAGTACAGCGTAAAGCCCATTATCTTTCAATCGTTTCTCTGCACTCTCCACTGTGCCCCCCTCAAGCAGCTCCCGATAAACACTGCTAATAGCAAAATTTGAAGACATTGAATAGCAAAAGTCACAATATAGTGGATACCTATATGACAATTCCTTCCATCTTTGAGCAACAGCTTGTTCTTCACCGCTTGAATTAATCTTTATACTACGTGAAGCGGAAGCATTTCTGATACGACAAACATACATAACCTTATTAACGCACAATAACATCTTTGAAGAAAAAAGTGCCTCATAAAGGAACAATCTATCTTCAAATAACCTAATCTTATCTGTGAAATTAATGCCCGTTTTTAAAACTTCAGCTTTATAAACGTATTCTGCAAATGAATCGACTTCTCTTATTAAATAATCTGATTCTTGAATAACAAGCTCTTCATCCTCAACCATGTGCTTTAGACCATATTTAAAGTCACTTGTAGCTGCTATAATACCGAAGCGCAACATATCATACCGTTCACTTTTTAGCGTGTCCACAACGTCTTTGTCAAGAAAATTCTTTGCCCAAGCATCATCAGAATCCAGAAACGCTATGTATTTCCCCTTGGCAAGCTCTATCCCCATGTTTCTAGCTGCGCTTACCCCTTTATTGTTTACAAAATTTTCCACCACAACATTAGTGTATATACTCTGTAGATCCCTCAGCTTACCTAATGTGCCATCTGATGATCCATCGTTTATCAGTATAACCTCAATATCATCATACGGCTGTTTGCACACTGATTTCACACAGTCTTCTATGGTATTTTCACAATTATATGCTGGTATTATAACCGTCAATATCATTTATTCACATTTCCTTACCTAAGCGAAAGCCATCTCTTTATATTAAAAACTGTCAGCCTATATATAGCGCGTCTGATAAGATGTGGTTCCTTAAGTTTATCCTTAAATGTAAGATTCATAACCCTATTGACTTCATCAAAATCTTCAAATCCGCGCTTTGAAAAATCAATATAGCTTAAATCATATATTTGTGAGTATTTATCAACTGCTTCCTTAATCCATTTACCTCTGTGAACCATTCCACCTTTAGCGGGATCTCCATGAGGGATTACATCAGGCATTCCTTTTTTTCTTACATAAATCCGATCCATATACCTTGGAGACCTCATAGTTCCCCATATTTCCCATTCCCATGCACTCTCGTGAGGCCGAACAAAAGTCATCAGACGTTCTTTTCTCCAAACAGCAACTCCACATCCGAATCGATATCCACCAAGAAGCGGCCTAAGCTCATATCCCTCAAATAGTTCATCTTTTATATTTGCAGCATTTAGCTCACAAGGATAAAAACTAAAGCAAGCTATGTCCGGATTATCATCTAGCCATTTAAAAACTTTTAAAAATTCTTCTTCGTCTACAGGTGCTTCAAGCCAATAGTCATCTAATATGCAAAGTACATATTTTGTATCTATTCGTTTTAATGTCTCAATAAGCATTTTCCCCCAAGGATACTTTCTTTTTGACTTACAAATATTAAAAGTTTTTATATTATAGCCAGGGAAAGAAAATGATTTGGACTCAGTGTTAAGAACAATCGGCATATCCATAGTTGGCCATTGCGTTTTTAGCGCTGTAAAAAATGGTCTCCACAAATCCTCCGCTTTGTCATTACTATTCACCAAAAAAGTGCAATCCACATTCATGTTTAATCCTCTCATACTATTTCACAAATATAATCAACGATTTTACCTGCAACTACTTTTGCATTTCTTTCAGAAAAGACTCTTTTATTTGTCTCAATTATCATCTCAGAATCCAAACTGCCAGTTTGGATTTTGAGTATAGCATCTGCCATACTCTCCACATCATCATATTCCACTATATATCCATTATATCCGCTATATACATAATCATAAGCAGCCCCAACAAATCCACTAGTAACTATTGGAACATTGTTAAAAGCTGCTTGAACTACCGCTAAAGAATATGGTTCACTACCAGGGTGTACATAACAATCAGATGCCAAATAATAATCGTTTAGCTCATCATATGGAGATTTATCAACATGGAATATCGCATTAGGCATCTGTTTACTATACTCATCTATAAGTTCTCTGTCATCACCGTCACCAACAACCATCAATTTAAAGCCTTTGTTGACTTTTATTATTCTATCCAGCACTTCCAATAATAATCCAATATTGCGGTTACGAAATAATGCTCCTACAAACAAAAGAACAAAATCGTCTTTCAAAAAGCCCGCCCTATCACGAATAACTCTTCTGGCATCATCCTTGTCAAAATGCCTCACTATCCCTTCAGAGTCTAATAGATATCTTCCTTCAATTAACTTATTCTCAACATAGCTTCCACATAACCTTTTCCAAAAAGAGGCCGATGCTTTTCCCGGCATCCAGATACCAACAGCCTTATCCGCCACCAGCCTATATCGAATCTGCCATAACCTACTTTGATTCAAATTTGAATCCAGTGGAAACGATGTTGTATCAGCAGCAAATATAAAAGGTATACCTTTTAATATACAAATAATCAATAAATGCAAACTGGTAAATGGCATCGTCCCCGATATAATAGCAATATCATAGTGCTTTTCCAAAAACTGATTAACTATATCCGGGTTGTAGTACTCCTTCTTGAATAAGAAATATGACTTCTTACTATAGTATATATGCGAATTATTATCAATATTTCTATCCCATTCTTTATGATCCGTGGGTTGACTATTATAGTAATATAAATCTGTATTTACCCTTGTATCCATCAACATATTTTCAAATATCGAATCAGTATAATGTGATGGATAATTCATAAACACTGCTACACGTTTTAACATACAGCTATCTCAAAGCTCCAATAATACTATTATTCATGACAGGTATATCTCTTCCAAATCTTTTGCACAATTCACTATATCATATGATTGATCAATAGACACATTCTCACGGTCTAATCTGGAGTTGAACCTATTCTCAATTATCTCTACCCATTGTTCAACATTCAAAGGCAATCTATCTGTATTCCCCGATATCATAACATCAGGAGGAACGCCCTCGGACAATAATACTGGCAGACCTGATACTTGCGCCTCCAAAACTGTCATGGGGAACCCTTCATGTAAAGATGGTAAAGCATACAAGTCAAACATCTGATAATATTGCTCAACCTTAGGCGTTGGCGGAAAAATAGCTATCCTGTCACAAAGAAATAAACTTTCTGCCTTTTGTTCTATTTTCTTTTTATTCTCTCCTTCTCCAACAATGGCAAGATAATAATTGGAGCTCTTTTTAGAAAGATTAAAAAGCACATCCTCTAAAAATATATGATTTTTAATGTCACTGAGATGCCCTACTGTGCCAATAATATATGCCTCATCACTAAAACCATTCTTATGCCTAATCGCCTCTCTAACATCTTTATCAAAAGCGAAACGCTTATAATCAATACAATTGGGCACTAATTCAAAGTTTTTGCCATTATACAGCCATTCTCCGGCCTTTTGTGAACAGGAAAGCTTAACCGTTGCATATTCTGTGATTCTTTTTTTTATCAAATCATATACTTTTCGTTTTATCCAATTCCCACTATAATGATCTGTTCCATGACTATGAGATATTCTTTTAGGAATCCCACATTTATATGCCAAAAACAAAGAATAAGCATTTAACGCTTCAATATGCGAATGAACAATGTCATAATCTCCTGCTTTCATTATTTGTTTAATCATCGCATAGTTTTTTAATGGATTATTTCGTAAGTACGGCACATGATGTACCATTATACCTAACTCTTCAAATTCTTTTTCCCTCACCCCATGTCCATAACCAAAGCAAAGAATTTCAAAATCAAATCTACAATACAAAATGGAAACATAATTAAAAAGCCAAGTGGTAATCCCTCCATAATCAAGGACTCCACCAGTTATCATCAAGACTTTCTTTTTACTTTCGTTCATATCGTTTCACAATCTTCATCCTATCAAAGCAAATCTTTCCTTCGCCAATGACCATTGACATCTTTCACTAATAGATCTGTATTCGCAAAGCTATCAACAGTCTTATCAAATTCCTCTTGACTTATTCCAATAGTTTTACAAAAGTCTTTTTTGGCAGCAGGATCACATACCCAATCATAATCCTTTATCATTTGCTCAGCTTGCTCTTTTGTTAAAATGCCCTCTCTAACAAATCTACACGAAAGATCTGATACTCTCTGAAATCCAAATTTAATAAACTTTGTCCAATGTTGCATCATGTACCCAATACTATCTATCTGAGTATATGAATCTGCGCTTCCTTGTCTAAACCAATCGTCAAAATCATCCAATGACTTAAAACCAATTTCTTTTGCAACGTTTAAAGAATCACTATTGGAATAAGGATAAATAGCACCCATAAATATTACCTTAGTTTTATCATCACTCGATGGATGGAATATCTCGCACTCCTCACTCTCTCCATATTCAAAAGCAGAGTTCTCCCCCATTATAACAGTCGGAACATTATATGCTTTTGCCAATTCCAATGGCTTATCATATAGTTGCTTTTCTATCCATTCTAATGGGTGCAGTTTCTTTAAGAAGCTTTCCTTCGTCTCTCTTACAAAAGTATTTGGAGCACATCGAAAATTAATTAAATCCAAATCATATGTTTTCACCAAATTATCCAGGTTGTACAAGCCGGCTTTGGAAGGTGTAAACTCATCACACACATGAACTAATAGTAACCTTTCGTGTGGTACCTTATGGTTTTCAATAAGTCGTCTGACAATAGCACAGGAATCCTTTCCTCCTGAGACTCCAACAACAACATCATACCTACCATCAGGATTTGTATGGTTTCTTAAATAATCATCAAACCATTCTTGCCGCTTGCCCCAATCAATTTTGTCTTTATTATTGCGGTTTTTACATGCCAAGCATACTCCATTATCTTCTTTTGAATTAGGTCTTGTCCCCAAAATAAAACCACATTCCTTGCATTTTCTAATCATTCTAATATTTATCCCTTCATTTGCAGAAATAATTATCACTAATATAGCCGTATTGTTAGTTTAAATGATAATTCCATACCATATTAGTTCCTTCTTTATCAATATGATTTCTATCAATAAAGTATTCATCTGTTAAATCAAAATCTCTTGCATCATAGCCGCCAACTACCCCTATGCCGTTACTTCTATAATTGTATAAATATCTTTCCACATCTTTAAAGACAATGTTTAGCTTTTTATCAAATGAATAATAGCTTTGAGTAGCGCTAAACGGAGCCATATATACTATAATCTCAACTCCTTGCTCCAGAAGATAACTAACTAAGCTATCATACTCTTGTATTTTTTGATCATCCAATTCAGTCATTTTATCGGAGTTCTCATAAGTTACTGCTCCTTTAGCTTCTGTTACTACGCTGAGGCGCTTAGGGTTTTGACGTTCTGAATCAACATCATACCTTATCGTACCATCTGGAAATTCTGCTCTTTCCAAGTCATTGTCGCTTTTCTTTATTTCTTCTTTTACAAGCGCGTTCCGCCCCTCTTGCCTAAACAGTCTAAGATTATACTGAAAATATGGCAAAGAAAGATAAGGGTTCTCTTTGGATACACTTTTATCCAACCTTGATTTATTTACTTTTTGATATAATACCCCGGCAGCATATTTATATCCATTATTATCCATCCATCTTGCTTCAGGATTATCCCTATAAAAAATCCATGGTGAAGTCTCAATTATTATTCTTGAAGGCAATTCCCCAAACTTCTGCAAATACAATCCAAGGATAGCATAATAATCTTCTATACTTGACCCAGATACACAGTTGTTGTAAATATCCTCGTAGCCCGTGACATCTTTTCCTAAAAACAAGCCTCGACTACTACCAATAACAATCGTTTCAGGAATAATTTCCATCTCGTTAATAACTATTTCCTGATAAAGTCGCTCATTGTAATTCAAAGGAGTAGAGACTGTTTCCCCTGACAGCGAGAGCTTTGCCATTCGTTTAAGGGCTCCCGGTCTAATAACATCTGAGCTATCAATCAAATAATTTGTTCCTGCTATAAGTCCAATTATAACAATGGCACCTGTCGCAACCTGTAAAATATAAAGCCATAATTTTCGATTAAATAATTCTGTAGTCATTTCTCTCTAAAATTTAAAACTGAAAATATACAAATGTCGACTGTCCAACATACCCAAAGGCAATAATCATGATAATAACCGCCGTTAGATAGAGATATCTAAATATAACATTTTTTTTGCCAATCCACTCAATAACATCAGACTTTAGCGAACAATAATCATATACTGCTATTGGAAAAAGGTACAAAGTTATTATCTTAACTACCGAAGATTTCGAAAAATTTAATTCTTCTATACCATTAACAAAATACTCCGTAAATCCGGTGGTATTAGGAATAATATTTTTAAGAACATAAACAGCATCGGATATAGTCGTTGCTCTGAAAAACACCCATAATACTGTCACAAAGACAAATACAAAAATCACCCTTCCCCACCATATTATGTTGCGTTTTTCGATTTTTTTTACTTTAAGTAAATTCTCCGTAACTTGTCCGCAACCATGTAAGCCCCCCCAAGCTACAAAAGTAAGATTTGCACCATGCCACAGGCCACTTATCAAAAATGTAACCAAAAGATTAATTACATTATGAATCTTTGGAACTCTGTTTCCACCCATGGGAATATATACATAATCTCTAAACCACGTTGAGAGCGAAATATGCCATCTGCTCCAAAATTCCCTTACACTTGAAGAATAATATGGGCTCTTAAAGTTTTCCATAAGATCAATATTCAACAGTTTAGCTGATCCTCTGGCTATATCAGAGTATCCTGAAAAATCGCAATATATTTGAAACGAAAAGAAAATTGCTGCAATCACCAAGCTAAAACCACGATATGCCCTAATATCACTGAATACTTGATCTGCATAGATGGCCAGGTTATCAGCTATCACCATTTTTTTGTATAGCCCTAATACTATCAAACGAGTTCCATAAGATGCTGCCCCATAATCAAAACTTTTAGATTGTTTTATCTGAGGCAAAAGATTCGATGTTCGCTCTATCGGTCCAGCCACCAGTTGTGGAAAAAAAGCCACGAAGGTCGCATAAATACCCAAATGCTTCTCTGCCTTTACCCTACCCCTATAAACATCTATAACATAACTAAGTGTCTGAAAAGTGTAAAAAGAAATGCCCACAGGAAGAAGGCAATTCAATCTTTTGACATTAACCGGAATCATAAAAGCTACAAGATCGATGGTAAAATTGAAATATTTAAAAACAAATAATAATCCCAAAGAAACAATCAGTGCAGCCGCTAAACAAAACTTCTTTTTCTTCTGGTCACTTGTTTTTTCCATTACAATAGCACACCAGTAACTAACTATAGTAGTGGAAGCTATCAATATCACATATTTTGCATTCCAACTCATATAAAAATAATAACTTGAAGCCAGAAGAAGCACCCATCTATACTTTGATGGCAAAAGCCAGTAAAATATAAAAACGCACGGCAAAAAAATCGCATAACTCAAAGAATTGAAAAGCATATTAATCCCTTAATCATTTTTTTTTCCATTAACTACATCTATAATAAACGGCGGACGCTTTCTGGCTTCTTCCAACGCTCTCCAAATATACTCTCCCAAAACAGCCAACATTATAAAAGCTAATCCAAATCCTAACAGAAGCACACACATAATGGATGCATAACCAAGTATTGGTGTTCCTTCCACTACTTTCTCTCTTATCACTACAATAATGCCAATCAATGAACACAATGAAAAAAGCAGCCCCAGGGAAGCAATAAATCTAATTGGAAAATAAGTAAAACTCATCATAGAATCTACAACAAGTTTAAACTTCTTTCCCAACGTCCATCTTGACTTGCCAACCTCTCTATCTTTTCTATGGAAACTAATCATTTCAGATTTAAACCCAACCCACATGACCTGAAGCGTTAGTGATGAATTCTTTTCATCCATCCTCTCCAGTACTTCTATAACCTGCCTGTCCACCAAATAGCAATCACATCCGCCCTGCGGCATATTTTTATTAATTGTTTTCTTAACCAACCAATAGTAACATCCCGCAAAAATTTTTTTTACAGCATTCTCATCCCGAGATTCCCTAATGGCCAAAACAACTTTATTGCCTCTTTTCCAACTCTCATACATTTCCAAAATAAGAGTGGAATCCTCCTGAAGATCTGCTTGCTTAGTAACAGCGCAATCTCCGGTGCATACAGATAACCCAGCAAGAATAGCAGCATGTTCACCAAAGTTTCTTGAAAGTTTTACACAAACAACATGACTATCTTTGGCCTTAATAGCGTTCATCACATCCCAAGAGCTATCCTGTGAGCCATCGTCGACAAATACTATCTCGTAATCACCTATCTGGCCAAGAATTTTTTCTTTCATGTCCTCATAAAGTAGTTCAAGTGTATCAGAATTGTAATACACCGGAACTATTATTGATATCTTACTCAAGTTATAAATCTCCTTCCTCAAATAGTTAAAACTAATTACATCTTATCAGTCATCCGTAATTGACATTTTTAAATCTAACTAACCAAATTTTTCACTGACTGAAATGGTATTTTTGAAATGACAAAAGAAACCGCCAAGGACAGCAAATATATCACCATGCTTCCAAAGAACGTTTTATTTCCTAGCCCCAAAATCTTACAAGCATATGAATCCCAACAATGTCCCACCGCTAGATGCACACAATACACCCCAAGACTATATTTCGCAGCAAAAAAGAGAATTGTTTTCATCCATTCAGGAGCCGCTTCAAATGGAATCACCCAGAAAAGCAGATATGCTAATGTGGAATACATCACCACTTTTAGCCCCCCATAATAGAACGAATACGAACAATCACTTATCACGTCATAATATGATATTAGAATCATTGTCACAATACAAATAAATACAGTAACAATTCCATGTTCTTTTATTTTATTCAAGTTTTGGCTTTTCGCAAGTAATAATCCTAAGCATGAAGATGGTAGCAATTCTACTATTCTCCCTAGAGAATACCGCACTTCAAATCCAAATCTTCCGAACAACCAATAGTTAATACCAGAATACTGTAGCCAAAAAGCCAGCAGTCCTAATATGACCACATTTATCCAAATATAGTCTCTAGAATAACTGAATACTATTACAAATAAAACCGTTAAGATAATCAGGTTGAAATGATACCAAAGCACCGGACACAAATACCTACTGGATCCCAAAGCTAGCTGCCACAACAAATCTTTGTATGAGACTATGCTGTTCCCTCTAGAGTTTCCAATAATCTGTCTAACAACACCCATTATCCAATATGCATAATAGTATATCACTCCCCAGCCTAAATATGGCACTAATAGCCTGTAGACTCTTTTTTTTGCTTTTTCCTTACTAGATAAAGTCTCACCCATTAAATAAAAGGATATTATTATAAAAACATGAACAGCTGCTCCACGCATTCTGTACATCATATCGACAGGATACAAACCAATATTGTCCGAATTCCAAAAATGACAACACACTACGCAAAAACTAAAAAAAGCTTTCATGAATGCAATACTATAATTGTATGAGAAGTTATTTTTTTTCATCACATATCTCATTATAATCTCTGTTTTGGCTCAAAGCCCAAAGTCCTTTACTTTTAAATATTCATTCAATAATATATTGATTAGGATTCACTTCCGCAAATTCAACTATTATAGGACTTATATTATGAAAAACACTCACAATAAGCCACTTGAGTTAAACAAATCAAGAAATTCATTTGTTGAACTATTAAGAATCATATGTATTTTTGGCATTATACTAATGCACAAGAATGGTTTTATGATGCGCTCAGCCACAGAGGTACCTGAAATATTATGGGTAATGTTTGTAAATATTTTTAATTTTGAGTCATCATTTCTTATGATGGTCTCTGCTTATTATGGAAATCCCAGAGCCTCCAGAAGCAGATTGTTAAAATTATGGCTTATGGTGCTTTTTTACTGCTACCTCAAAATAGTAATTACATTTTTAACTACAAACGACAGTTTTGCAAATTTACACCTAGGGTCTCTTGCCCGAATGGCTTTTCCAATCACATCTGGAGAGTCTTGGTTTGCTGCCGGATATATACTTATATGGTTGCTTGCACCTTATCTCGAAAACCTTTTAGACAATATCACTAAAGCTGAATTTTTAATGCTGATCTCTATAATGGCATTCTTCTTTACTATAATGCCAACTTTTACCACCTATGGCATTATATCAAGTTCAGGAAAAGATGTTGGTACACTTCTACTGTTTTATCTGATAGGTAGATATTTAAAAAAGTACAAAACATATAATACTCAAAAACTATCACAGTGTATATTTTTATTTGTACTGGGAATAAGCTCTCAACTTGCTCTAAATGGTATTTTCCTGTATTTTTACAGGACGGTTCTTTCCAGAACTGAACTAATTGTGCTTCCTTTCTCTGGCGATCATTCATTTCTAGAGTTATTGCTATCAATTGGTTTATTGGGAATTGCAACCAAGATATCATTTCACAATAGAATCATTAATATTATTGGAAAGCATATATTTGGAGTGTTATTGGCAGAAGGTATAGTTTACATTCCTTTTAACCTTTTTAGTTCATACAATGAAATGCCATTTGGAACTAGATATATATTAGTAATCATATGTTACGTCATCATAACTATGGCTGCTGGGCTAATAATAGATATAATACGATCCTCATCATTCTCCTGCCTTGAGAATTTCGTAATTGACAAATCAAAAAAGATAGCAGCCAAATATTATGAACACATATCAAGCTAATTCCGGTTATGTTGCAAAAACACAGTGCCCTCCAACAAAAAACAGGAATCAAAAATGGACTAGTACATACTCTCCCATATCGACAATTTGCAAGTGATGCAAATTTCCTTCATCTAGCATCTTTTGCACTTCCGGGTAATCCTCAGGTATATTACCATTATAAAGTACTTCTATAGAATCCCCGCAGTAAGAAAAGAACTGCTCCATCCAAGAATTGGATGCATCTGCCATATACAACAAACTAAGCAGACTAGAATCCACTAATCTTGTAGCAGAAGTCGAATACGATATTTTAGATTTCAGAAAATTGTATACCCTTCCATTGAAAGAATCATCATCAACCGTTATTTCCTCCAAAATTCTTTGAGACGTCAATGAATATCTATCGTGCCTAATTCCTGCAAATAAGACTGGTTTTCCATAATAATTTTTTGTCAAATCATATCCAAGCTGCCTAACAATATTTTCGTCGTTGTGCGCATTCTGATATTCTAGCAAATTAATCTTTTCTAACTGGGCTGCTTGCAAAATGCAAATCAGGATTATTAGTGCGTAAATAATTTCTATTTCTTTATCCTATATGATAATTTATCTAATACAAAGAAAAAAACAACTCCTATAAAAATCGTTATGCTCTGTGCTGTCCTATACCACATATAATTGCAACGTATAAGTGATACTAAAAAAAGCGAAACACAAACAGCTACTCCCAAAACAAATGCAGCAATCTTTTTCTCAATCATCGTATATACAAGAATTACACCAAATGCCAAAAAAGCCAAACCGAAAACAGCAATTGGATAATATACAATTGCTCTCAAAAAATAACGATCCAAGTTCTCGACCACCATGGTTTTAAAGGCGCCACTTGTACCCCATTCGATGCTTGTTTGCCCAAACTTATAATATCCAAGATGAGATATCTCTCCAATTATCTTGCCTATCATTACTCCCAAGGCAGATCCGGAAAAAAGTGGAATTGCAAAGTAAACACCTTCTTTTATTGCCTCCCAAAAACTAATTCGTCCTTCAAATGCCTTAAAAAACAATATCAAAAGCACAAAGGTAACATAAAGAAATAGTGGTGCTTGGCAAACCCTCAAAAAGTTTGATTATCCGAAAAAATTCATTACCTAGCTACGATATAACTATTTCTTCAGCATGCATAAAGATATCTTTATAAACAAAAGCATTGGGGTATAATTGATTCATTTCATTGTACTATAAACCAAAATATCTTCCCAATTTCTAGCATTTAGCTGGCCTTGAGCCTCCGCACCAGCAGCATACACTCCACCATCAACTTTCAGCGCCAACGAAAAATCACTTCCTGCACTAATTGCAACTACTTTTTTCCAATTGTTTATTTTTTCATCTGGATTTTGATTTACATAATCAATAGTTCCATCATGGCCAATTGTGACAACACTGCCATTAGCTAAAAGTCCAACAGTATGCCTATCCCCTGCTACTACGTCCTTAAAGGTGAAGTCTGCTATCTCTGTAACATCGCATTGCCCAAAACTATTATTACCAACAGCATATATTTTTCCATCAGCGCCAAGCCCAACAGTGTGCCCTGTCTGGGCATTATTTCCTCCACCCGCTGATACTTTAATTATTTTTGGCCATGCACTGGATTTTATTTGCTGTTCCTGTTCTTTTGCTCCATTTCCCAAGATATGCACCTTTCCATTATCATCAACCCCAGCCACATGACACCACCCCGATGCTATATCTACAATATTATAATTTTTCCATTCTTCAAAATTCAAAAAACCTTTATTTTCTACGCCTTTCCCAAATACTTTACCATTTTTGTCAAGGGCGATGACATAATGATCGCCCGCCGCTATATCTACAATATCTTTCCAATATTTGCATTCATCAAATAATTGTTCGTCTTCAGTCCAATTAGAAATAATCACTGTGCCATCAATTTTTAACCCAATAAGAGCCGATTCACCGCCAGCAACTGAAATCACATCCCCCCATTCACTAAAATTCACATTTTTGTGGTCTCCCGCAATGTAAATAGAGTCTTTACCTATTCCAACAGAATATCTACCCCATGCTAATAATGTCGTTGCCATAGATAATCGGGTTATTCTATCTTGACATTGAATGACATATTCTCCACTATCTGAATAATTATACTCTTGTAAAATTGAAAATGATTTTAATGCTTCTTCATAATTACCTCCATCATAATTTTCCTTCGCTTCGTTATAAATTCTTTCATAAAACTTATTCAATGCTTCAGTACAAAAACTATATTGTTCTCTACTATCATTATAGTCTCCCAATTGATTAAATATTTCTGCAGCCTCTTGATATTTCTTTTCTTCTTTAAATTTCAATGCTTTTTCATACAACGCCAGTTTTGCCTTTTGTTCAGAATCAAAATAATTATCTATCTCAGAAAATGTTTGATATGCATCATCATAATTTCCACTAGATAACATCGATGACGCAACATTGTATTCAGCTTCCATTTCTTTTCGTTTTAAAAAGGTTACAACAATGATAACAAATAATACAAAAACCACGATGAAGTATCTAATATATCGAATCACTTTATAGGCCTTATCAACACGCGAAACACTCTTATCCATCATTAAAAAATATTCCTCACTATGCGCTTCTTAACGATTACATTTTTTGACATTTTTAATACTCAATATTATGCTGTCTGATTTTTAAATTCATATTTTACATCCACTATAAAAATAGTAATCATACATGCTATCCATATCAAAGAAAGACCTTTTATAAATATAACACCTAATGGTCCATCCCCAAGCAATATTGCACTTACTTCTTCATTAAGTAATTCATATCTATCAAAATAATAATAAGCCAAGGAGAAAATCGCAGTAATGATTGATATTTCCTGAACTAGTTTCAATACTTTCTCAGCTATCCCAGTGACTCCAAGCCTATGCAACCACATATTTACGCCGATAGAAAACACAATCAAACTATAATCTGCATAGTAAATAGACCATCTAACCGGCTCCCTCTTATAATACATAGTTAATAAGACAGGTGCTACATAAGGAATCATACCTACAAAAGAAGTACAGACAAACCATTTTATAGGTTGCTTAAGCGCTTTAATACATTTTTTTAAAGACATTATCAAAGACTCCTTCTAAATATGTACCCTTTGTTTATGCGTTTTATATCCCATACAAAAGTGTTTTATCAACTGATATTATTATCATTTTATTCCTTGTCATGTGGACGGTGATTCATGATTAAGATGCTAGTTTTTCGTAGTAAATATTTTAAGAAGTTTTGGATCATTCCTTTGTTCTTGCTGCATTTTATGATTATCGTCACATAATTAGCATTATAAGTACAACGTAAAATCATAAATCGCTAAAGAATCCACCAAGAATCTGACTAATGCTTCTACTGCTTAGATAATAGTCATTTATTTTTCTCTTATTATATCTATATTCCTTATTCTTACTTATATCTACTAAGAATGCTGTGAAGAACTGCTCCCAAGTAAAAAAATCTTCAGATCTTATATATGCGCAAGGATTCTCCAAAACCATCTTAATCTCTTTTTTCTTAATGATATTTGAATTCAATATCAACCACTCAAAACTTTCCGGCAAAAAAAGATTATAGTTTCTTCTTGAAGCAAGCCCATAAATGTTAGCCATTTGAGGTCCAAACGCTGCTCCATCAGCTACTATAAGAATATTATTTTCACATTCCTCAGCAGTTTTCAAAATGTTACCGTTTCCACCCGCGGCTATACAATTAATTCCATAGTTTCCGCAAACTTTATCAAAAAACTGATACCCCGCATTACTATCTTCAACAATGACCATCTTATGATCTTTAAGCTTTGTGTTTTGGGGCTGCTCTGTAGAGTATGAATACATTTTTCTTAAACAATTGTATGTTTTCTTAAGCTTTCCATATTTACCGGATTTTTTTATCTCATATACAGCATCTACACTATAAGGAATTTCATAAAGATTATTTCTGGACACTATTACATAGTAATTATCTGTTTTCTTTATGTAATGTGCAAAGTCCTTACTGGTAACATATCTTTCTCCTTCATCTATAAACACAATACAGTCTCTAACAGATTCTAAAAATATCTTCCAAGTAGCGCCTAGTCCAAGCATTGCAACGCATTTTTTATCACAAACAAGCTCAACTCCACTCGCCTTTCCCTGAGCTTGATAATCAGCCACCATGCCCACAAGTGTAGTTTTTCCAGTAGCACTGTCCCCACGTATAATACTGATATTTCTTTCCACATCAAATGAAAACCTAACGGCTCTATTTTGAATTAATATAGTATGTCTGCCTATCATTCTCAGCTCCTACAATATTCATCTGCATATACGTATATTTCATCCATAGAATGAATTATTTCTCTGCCATTTACGATATATGCGTTTATCTTGCCATTAGGAAACTCCATAGCATGATATAAATTGATCACAAAGTCTTTTTCTTCAGCAAACTTCTTAATCCACTTTGCACAATTATCACCACAAGTAGAAGCATTAAAAATCATTTCTGGATTATAGTATATTAGCATCAATGTCTTAGCTCCACCTGATAGCTTTTCTACAGGCATAATCCCAAATACAGGACTCTTTATTGCAAATGAGTCTATCACTTCGGATTTATCAATATCTTTAATCATCTTTTTCATAAGATCATTATCCAGCCACTCTCGATCATAAGTATTATTAAAATACATATCAGTATTGAAAATAGCATCAGCACATGCTTCACCAAAGACAATATTGATACTTGGTAATTCAATTTTGTGTTTCTTACAAAAAGTTTTTAATTTGTCCAAGACCAATCGAATACTATCAGAAGTTTGGTTCTGTATTAGCCATAATTTAAATTCATTTATATTATCAAACAGATTCATAACTGAATCTTTATGTTTTAAGTGATACATTTCAACTACAGAATTACCTTCGAATGCACCCACCATTTCCATAAACATATTGTCCAGTTCAGCCGACGCTGTTACTGCAATTTCATCATTTTTCCCCTTTATAATGCATCGTGCTGCGTCTATAAATCCAGACTTGTATATTATGCAAATACTGTCCTTTTTTTCCACTAAATTAAACATATATTTTCCTTTGTTCCCTTTTTATAAGTGATTATACATGGTTGCTATTAGTTACTCAGTCTCCCAATAACTCTCAAAATGTGACAATGCATTATTGTATAAAAAGCAATTCTTCATACTGTAAATTATCTGCTCCTTACTTTTTCCGTTGTCAAGCTTTTTGCTTAAGTCTTCGGTATTGATTTTCTTTTTATTCCAATCAGTCCACAGATTATCCGAATCGTCATATGGTTGTGTGATAGTCGATTTTATTCTTTCTTTTTCTTCCTGTAATGTTTCAATATTCTTTCTGATTCTTTCTATCTGCGCATCAATTACAGTATTCTCCTCGCCTAACACTACCGCATTTAATCTCTCATTACTTCCAAGCACGCCTCTAAAACCATCAAAAATTCTTACATCAAAACTTGGATTTTGTTCTTTTATCAATCTGGAAAAAGTTGTCTTCCCAGTACCATTTTTTCCCAAAATGTAATTGATTTTGCTATTTATTTCTAATTGGGATTCTTTAAAAATCTTCTCTTGAGAAAGATCAATAATCAATACCATTCACCTTCTTTCTTAGAAGTGCCAACATGGTTTTTACACGATTGATTACAATTCGGGAATACTTTTTTCTTTTCCCATTTATAAAGCAGTCAGCATTGATATTATAAATAGCTATTGTTAATAGAAATTAGCGTTTCCTTCAACTCAATCTATACAAATTAGGTTTTATCGCATATTCCTGCAAAGGTAACTGTCCTTTTCCTTTATAATCCTGTTTCCATTCTTTAAAATTCTCTGCAATAGCAAAAATCCTAATATTGCCCTTTTCCATAGCCAATGCAGGAACGCATTTCGGACACGGAGCCCAACGAGCGTAGAATCGCTTAGCTGATGTGAATTCATGACCATTACATGCTTGCATTTTACGCTCACAGCAACCATACGTTTTCCCTATCACATTTATATCTTTAATTTTACCGAAATCATTGCCTAATGTACTATAGGCATCAATGCTAACTATCCTTTTATTATCTATCACCAATTCAGTATATCTACGAGTTTCATCGGTCATTTTTGCCCAGCTATATTCATCATTAAACACTTCACGACCTATTACCTCAGCAATAAACATAATTTCATGACTTGTAGTCAATGCTGTCTGCCACTTTACACCTTCGTAGTCATCCTTTGAGCTTAATGCAAAAAACTTCTGATCTGGTGTTTCCATAATTCCGAAACAAGATGGCTTATCATCATATTTTTTAATTACATCCTTTACAGATTTATCAGTTCTTTTACTAAGCTGGTTTAAACATTTTTCTATATCATGCAATTTCTCATCGCATGTTTCATATAATATTTCTTCGAAGCTAATACCATTCCCCTGCATCATTTGCATTTTGAGAACAATGTTTTCGAGTATATCATCAGCTTTTTCATCAAATCTTGTCTTAGAAATACTCATCATTTGAAGGTCAAAGTTTATATTATTAGCCTCTGGGTAATATGCTTTCGATAGTTTTTTTAGCAACTTATATCTTTCTTTACTATCGTTACTCAATGATTTAGGTATTCTATCAACAAGCTTTTCTATATCAGCTTTAATAGTCCTCATCTCGTGAGGGGTGATATTCTGCATAGTATCTATTCTATTAATCCAATTGCCAATATCAACTAAAATACTGCTTACTTGTCCCTGATAATTTACCGCTTCACTTTGTATATCTTCTCTTAAGCCGTAATCGTTCCCTAATGGTTGGGTGCCTCTTTCAAACTCATCAATATATTCCTGGAGTCTTTGTAATAATTCACACAGTCTTTCTGCATTTTGCTCGTCTATAGTCTTCCTTCTAACATTTTCTATATCTCGCACATCGCCTCTAGCCACATCTATATACATTTGTATATTGATATCATTGTCCAGGATCTTACATAAAGTATTTCTTATTCGATTAAGTTGCAACGTTCTCCTGCTAATGTCCTCTGGCTTATCGCTCTCCAGCCAATTGTTATAACTAATTAGTAGCCGCACGGTATGCGCTTCCATAATGTAATCACTTAATGACCAATCCCTACCCAAATCATTTTGCGGATAATCTTCGTTTTGATAATCATATCTCAGTACGCTATCCTTTACTTCTGTCTCACCTAGTTTCCATATAAAATAACCTTCCCATGCCATTTAGTCTCCACCTCAAACAGTTTACCTTGAAATATATATTATATTACCAATGATAATATCTATGATGTTCTTACTTGCCTACTACGATTTGGCCGCAACCTCCTCGAAGATAATACCTTTAATCGTTTCCATTTTTCACAAGAAGAAATAATAGTTCCAACGTTATCCAGGAAAAATATACCCGCATTTTCTTTACCGTATTCGACATAATCTTGCTTTGTAAACACTTGACACTTTTTTCATCAGAATCCTCAAACTTTTTAATTACTTCCTTTTATCTCACATAAGCATGCTCATAACTATTATTCCCTTATTAAAATATATGTATTTCATCATAACCTTTTACTAATTCCAGTAACTTGGAATACTAGGGTACTAATCTATGTATTATTTTTTATATTAGCCATTTCTGAATATTTTTTGTTTTTGGCTAATCACTTTTCCATTAGCCAATCCGCTATATCTATAATCCTTATCCCTTCGTACTGATACTCTTCATTCCTAGTCCTTGCGATAAGCATTTTCGGATAAGCATCTTTTATTTGTAATAAAGGTGATACTTCCCTCTTAAATGTAATTTCATCTGTTATGTTATCGGACACCTGGACATACAGTTTCTCGCTTCGTTTTATTGCGACAAAATCTATTTCCTTTTTGTACAGTACACCAACATATACCTCATAACCCCTACGTAATAATTCTATTGCAACAATGTTTTCAAGTATTCTTCCATAATCCATATTGCGTGTTCCTAGCTTTGCATAACGGAAAGTATGGTCGCTTAGATAATACTTATCGTTGCTGGATAAATACTTTTTTCCTTTAATGTCATATCTTCTTACTTTATAAAACGCAAATGCATTACACAAATACTGCATATAGGATCCCACAGTAGTATGATGTATTTTTTCATTCATGCTGCCTAATGTATTTGTTATATTCCTTGCTGATGAAAGATTTGAAATATTATCAATGAGAAAATCTACAATTCTATCCATCAACAAAATGTTACGGATTTTATATTTTTGTCTTATATCTCTGATGATAAGTGTATTGAATACATCTTCAATATAGTCATATTTAGCTTCTTGATCCTTGTACAGATACGATCCAGCCATACCACCATCTTTTAAATACGCAGAAAAAGCTTCATATCTATCATTATACGAAAAGTATTCCATATACTCTTTAAAAGAAAACGGATATACCTTTATTTCAAATGTACGTCCCGTGAAAAGAGTAGCTAAATCAGAACTTAGTAAAAAAGCATTTGAACCTGTGATATAAATATCATATTTTTCAGCTGCATGTAATCCATTTATCGCTTTCTCAAAATCCTCACACATTTGCACTTCATCAATCAGTACAAAATTCTGCCCATTTTCCTTGTATTTTGAATCTACATAATCATAAAGTGCACGATAACTAAGTAGTCTCTCATATTCAGGCAGATTGAAATTGATATGAATGATATTTGAATCTTCTATTGTTTCCTCCACATATTTTTTAAATGCTTCTAGAAGTTTTGATTTTCCACATCTTCTGACGCCCGTAATAACCTTTATATCAGGAGTTCCTATAATATTTATAAGCTTTTCCATATAGGCTTCGCGTTGAATAAGCTTCATTTACATGTTCTCGCTTTCATTTGATAATCTTATTCTATCATTCTAATTAGCCACTTTCAATATTTTTTCAATTTTGGCTAATAGCGCATTCAAATTCTTCGAAATTGGATCTACTATACCAATTTTGCTCCCAGATATCCCTTTCTTTTTAAAATTAGTCAAATTATCTCATATCTATCCACCTGTGATTTACTATCTGATATTCGTAATTTATTAGATAGTAAATCAATTAGTCATTTCTTCTTGTATAATTGAAAAAGGGACATTCACATGTCCCTTTACGGGTATTCATAGTTTTTGAGGGTCAATCATTTTGAGGGTCTGGTTTGAGGGGCTATCGTGAGGGGCTACTGTGATAATAAACAAAACCAGGGTTAATCAGTTATTGAAACTGACTAATCCTGGTTCTTTTAATGAAGGGATCATTCCCTACACTTCCCCCTTCTCTTATGATGTTTCTTGGACAAAAATATCAAAGGAGGAGGATACATGAATAGTATCACAGATTTACTGGACCTTGAAGATAACGATGTGATCATCAGCAAAAACCGCAGGATATACAAGTGGAGTATTAACAAACTTATTCTGTAGAATGAGGGTTATCTCCTCTTTTGTGAATATATATGGAGTAAAGTCCTTCAGGACTATGTTGCCGGTGGAGCCGAAGGCGATGACGGAATTTATTATTAGTACTCGTTTAGGCATGTTTAAAATATATCCTTAGATTAATACTGTTGAATTGAGATTATTGCGTCTAATGATGGCATTACAAATGTTATAAAAGGCAGTATTCCACACTTAAAGATGCTAACTTCAATCTCTTCCCTATAGTGCATATTATTTGCAATCGCACACAATATCACGCCTTATATCGATGCACTAATTAGTTTTCTGTTAATCTCTACTGATGTCGCAAACGGTAAAGAATTAACACCTTTCAAGTATAAAGATATGATATTTTCCGCTATTGGGGGTTCAGCCGGCGGAATAACATTTAACCTCAGAAGAAATTCCGCCAAAGTATCCTCTCCCAGTTCTTTCCAATATATTCCTCTAGGCAACTTTTCATAACAAGAAAATTTGCTCACATTTACAATAATAGCTTTACGATTAATTACAACGAGGTCGAACTGCTCTATCGTTGTAATCTTTTCAGCTACGTAATACTCAGCCATCTCTGATATCAGTTTCTCTACAGAAGAATACGTCTCATCAGCAAAAATAATGGCTGGTACATGTTTAATCCACTCTCTGTATTCTTCACTATATTCATCTGGAAACATCAGTGTATCTCGTGCCCTTTGAAGCATCTTTACGCTTCCTATTTGTTTTAAGCTTCGATGTATTTCTTCTCTGCTGTTAAGCTTTCCTTTTATCTCTATTGCATAGTCAACACCATCCGCAAAAATCATCGATGCTTTATTACTCACAGCATCTATAGTAAACGGATGCGACGGAGAAAGCACTATGCAATCTATCGAATCGCTTCTATGCCCATAACTATCAATAATATTGCCTTTGACAATTCTGTGTGGAAAAGGAAAATACTTAGAAATAAATGTCTTAAAGCATTCTTCTCTACGATCTGCAATCTCTTGAGGGGTACTTTTTCCTTCAATGCTCGCCTTCTCAAATCCAGTATGAAGCTCTTCTGATTCAATCCTGAGCAAACTAAAGAAATCATTCATTTGGCTCTATTCTCTCTATTCTTTATTTTTGTATTAGTTCAATACCATTGCCTTTTCATTAAATGACATACATACTCCCCCAAACTGGTAAATCATGAGCACCTAATGAAAAATCATCTCCATATTTACCTTGTCACCTTTACAATTTACAATATCTCACGCCCAGTTACATTATATCTAATTTGACCATTATCTAGTTTTTCCAAAATTTCATGCTCAGAAAAAACTATGCCTTCATTTTTTTCGGCTATAAAGCTCTCTATTTCTCTCAAATAATTCAAATTAGTAGTTGGTTTAATTATTCCAGATAATTGAAAACCAGTAGAAGTAATTTTATATACTGGAACTCTCATCTTCCTATTATCTTCACACTTGCTAAGCACTATTAAATCTGCATATAGTAATTGAAATGGAAGATTTTTCGATACTTCCATTTCCAAACTCATCATCGGATTATCTTCTAATAATCCACATTCGCCTAGTAGCAAAACATCCTCATAACTTAAACCATATTTTTTATTTATCTCTTCATTGTTAATTACTACAAGAGACCCTCTTATATTCACAATAAACTGACAAGTTTTCTCAAATAGCCGAGCCTCATAAGCTGACATCTTTGTAACTGCATCTAGCGTTCTAAGAGAAAAAGAATTTGGTTGCATTATCTCTGTAGCAAGTATACTACTCCAAATCTTCTGCATTGTTTCTTCACTAACATCACCCACTGAGTTAATAAAACGTGTAACCCAGTCTTGGTCAACTTTTTCTTTTGAAACATGTTTTTCTTTTTGTAATAATTTCTCCGCTTTTCTTATGACATTGCTAATATTATTCTGTTTCCGTATTTCCTGATTTACCAGTCTATTACATGCATCCATGTATAACAATTGTACATCAGGATTAGAAAAATCCACGCCATCTACACTAATCTCAAATGCACCATTTGTTTTATCACTCCTATTTGTAACCGGCAAGTACTTTTCCCGAAATTTCGGCATTT
>JAEEGL015725519.1_pt1 | contig 72810 bp, 51 predicted proteins | sample 9134231 | NCBI WGS metagenome assembly JAEEGL01 (sample SAMN16246548, study PRJNA631951) | gut metagenome | biome: gut microbiome; feature: rumen; material: fiber-attached | host: Bos | place: Iran: Karaj | collected 2018-10 | reverse complement strand
GGTTTCCAGAACATCTGGAGCCTGCAGAGTTGCATCGACACCCTCTATGAGTTTGGCTCAGAGGAGCAGCGCCAGAAATACATTCCCCGTGTGTGTGCTGGCGAGACCATGTCGATGGACCTCACCGAGCCCGATGCCGGATCTGACCTGCAGCGTGTGATGCTGAAAGCCACCTTTGACGAGAAAGAGAACTGCTGGCGCCTCAACGGCGTGAAACGTTTCATCACCAACGGTGATTCCGACATCCACCTCGTGCTTGCCCGCTCAGAAGAGGGTACCCGCGACGGACGCGGACTGTCGATGTTTATCTACGACAAGCGCAATGGTGGTGTCGACGTGCGTCATATCGAGCACAAATTAGGTATCCACGGATCTCCCACCTGTGAGTTGACCTACAAGAATGCCAAGGCCGAACTCTGTGGAAGTACGCGTCTGGGACTTATCAAATATGTGATGGCCCTGATGAACGGCGCCCGTCTGGGTATCGCCGCCCAGAGTGTGGGCGTGGAGCAGGAAGCCTACAACGAAGGTTTGAAATATGCCCGGGACCGTGCCCAGTTCGGTCAGAAGATCATCAACTTCCCCGCTGTCTATGACATGCTCTCACGCATGAAAGCCAAGCTTGACGCTGGCCGCTCCCTACTTTACCAGACAGCCCGCTACGTGGATATCTACAAAGCTTTGGAAGATATCCAGCGCGACACCAAACTGACCATGGAAGAGCGTCAGGAACTCAAGAAATACACCCGTCTGGCCGACGCTTTCACACCATTGGCCAAAGGCATGAACTCTGAGTATGCCAACCAGAATGCCTACGACGCCATCTCCATCCACGGCGGTTCGGGTTTCATCATGGAATATAAGAGTCAGCGGCTATATCGTGACGCACGCATCTTCTCTATTTATGAAGGAACGACCCAGCTGCAAGTGGTGGCAGCCTTGCGCTACATCACCAACGGCACCTACCTGCAAATTATCAAGGAGATGCTCGACAATGAGGTATCCGATGACCTGCAGCCGCTGAAGGACCGCGTGACGAAGCTGATCGCCCTTTATGAGGAGGTTCTTGGCGAGGTGAAAGAAGAGAACAACCAAGAGAAGATAGATTTCGTGGCCCGCCGTCTCTATGAGATGACCGCCGACATCATCATGTCGCTCCTCATCCTCGACGACGCCACCCGTGCTCCGGAACTCTTCACCAAGAGCGCCAACGTATATGTAAGACACGCTGAGGCAGAGTGCCGTGGTCATTATGCGTTCATCAAGAACATGAAAGCAGACGACCTGACATTCTATCAAGCTTGATCATCTGTATAAACTACAGAAATATCATTCACCCCTCCCTTATTCCGTGTAAGAGAGGGGTGATATCAATCAAACACCTACCCACTATGCACCAACCATCTCTATCAGGCAAAACAAAAGTCTTTGTTTATCTTGCCTTGTTTGTCACGTTATTACTGTTCATCATTTCTCCGGATTCATATACACACGACGTATTTGAACGTGTTGACTCCGCATGTTTTTTCACCGGAGGCAAGGCATGGATGAACGGCATGGTGCCCTATGTGGACTACACAGACTCCAAAGGTCCTTTGCTGTGGCTGATCTACGGCATCGGCTATCTGATCAGCCACTACAACTATATCGGAGTGTTCTGGATCAGTTGCCTATGGTATGCCTGCACCTTTTTCATCACCTACAAGACCTGTGGCATTTTCATCGATGACAAGCGGCAGAGCCTGCTTTGCACCATGATCATGAGCATCGCTTTTTTCATGCCTGTCGTGCATTATGAGGTAAGGGCAGAAGATTTTTGCCAACCCTTCATCATGCTATCCTTCTACCATACCTCGAAAATGCTCTATGGCCGAAAGATGACGAAAGGCGACCTTGACAGATCATTTTTCGCTCTTGGCATCTCATTCGCCGCGCTGTTGCTAATCAAATTCAGCGTGGCTGCCATGCAGTCGGTATTTATCCTTTATGCCCTCTACTACCTCCTTCGTGAGAAGAGGCCAATAGGTAGTCCGCTTGCCGCATGCGTACTTGGTGGTGTGGTGCTTACCCTCCCCATTGTCATCTACCTGCTCATTCAGGGAAATTTCACCGCTTTCATCCAAGAATATTTTCTCAACACACTCATGACAGTGAAACCCGAGCACAGCATGTGGGAAAACTATCTGGATGAGTGCTACGACGCATGGTATCATCATCCTGTCTCCCTCATCGTGCTTGCCCTGTTGATCGTAGGAGATATCCTATTCATGCCCCGTCTGCGGAAATATCGTTTTTTCCCATTGCTATCCACCCTTTTCTTTTTCGCATTGGCGATGAAACATCATGGACTGGTGCATTACTTCAACGTTGTCTCCTTTGGCCTGCTCTTCTTGGTGCTGGCCGTGATGATGCACATCCGCCCCAAACTCAGCCGGCGCAGACTGGCCTTGTCTGCCATCTGCGTGCTGGTCATTTGCTCACTGGGCGCACAGATCAAGCGAACAGAATTTCATGTCTATTTCTGGGAGAAAGATGCCAGGAGAAAGGTCTATTATGAGATGGCTTATCTCATGTCGCAGGTGGAGAAGCCAGGCTTTTTCAACGTATGGGGCTGTGGCAATGGTATGGAGACATTACCAGAGTGTCTTCCTGGTTCCAAACACTGGATCTACCAGTTGGGCTCAACAAAAGAGATGCATGAAGCCCATGTGGCAGAGTTACGTGCCGGACAACCAGACTTCGTTTTTGTGCGTGTCGAGCAATTCCTTCATAATATTGGAATGAACAAGGCCACACTCGACTCCATCGGTTACCACTGCTGCTACGAATGGGAAACACGAGGAGAGAAGCATTATCTCTACACCAAGCACGACGTGAAGTTACCGTCATACGATGTCACTCCCAGCAATCTGGATATCTTATTGAAGAGGAAACCTTTTTCTCATTAATCACCATCAACATTGCTGATGAAGCCATCAAACCCAAAACACCTCATGCCTCAACAGACCATATCAAGCCATCGGTTGGCATTTCTTTTTCTGATGGGCTATGCCTTTCTGCTGTTGTTCATACTGTCGACAGACTCCTACACACATGATCTTTTTCCCCGGGTAGACTCAGCCTGTTTCTTCACCGCAGGAAAAGCCTGGATGAACGGCATGGTGCCATATGTGGAATTCACCGATTCAAAAGGTCCTTTGCTGTGGCTGATATATGGTATCGGATACCTCATCAGCCATCACGACTACATCGGCGTGTTTTGGATCAGTTGTCTATGGTATAGTTTCACGTTTTACTATATGTTTCTTACGGCAGAGGTTTTCTTGGCCGACAAGCGCTCATCCCTTCTTTGTGCAGCCACCATGTCTATCGCCTTTTTCTTTCCCTATATACACCGTGAGACGCGTTCAGAAGATTTCAGCCACCTTTTCATGGCCATCTCACTCTACCATACCTCGCTTTTGCTCTATGGGCGAAATGTGAGCAAAAAGACTATCCACCGGGCATTCATGGCGCTGGGAATCTCCTTCGGTGCACTACTGATGATGAAATACAGCATCGCAACCATTCAGTTGGTGTTCATTTTATTTGCCGTTTACTATCTACTCAAAGAACATCAGCCTATGATACGGGCGTTTCTGATGCTGGGACTAGGAATGTTGGCCGTGATGATGCCATTCATCATCTATCTTCTCTGTTATGGCTGTTTTGATGATTTTATCAAAGAATATTTCTTCCTTACCTCACAGACCATCACCCATCAAGGCAATGTCGTCATGACTATTTTCAAGCATGTCTTCAATTATGCGACAACCAATCCTGTTATCAGCATAGAGATGGCGGTTATTCTGATAGGAGCGGTCTTCTATGGCATACACCTACAGCGATATCGCCTGTTCCCCTTGATCGTCGTCCTATGGGTAATGGGGATGTCCTTAATAGGACAATATGATTATTACCTGAGCATCAATGCCACCAGTTTCATTTTCGCAGCCTTGATGTTCGTCACCGCTGCCCGCCGTATTCCCTCAGCAATCTACCTGCCGACAGTATTCGCCACGACTTGTCTTTTGGCTATCTTCATCAACAAGAGTCCACACGAATTTTTCTGGAGAGGCGGAAAGCTAAGAACAGACTATTACAACGTAGCCTATCTCATCTCCCGTGTAGACCACCCCACCCTACTCAATTTAGGATGTTTGAGCTATGGCTTAGAAACACTTCCCGACGCACTTCCTTCCAATAAATATTGGATTTATCAGAATGGCTCTATTCCACAGATGACGGAAGCCCATTTAAAAGACCTGTATGAGCGAAAAGCAGATTTCCTATGTGTGCGCACCAAGAAGATCGGACAACTACATCTTAAGAAAGGCACCTTGAAGGCTCTTGGCTACCATCCATGTTATGAATGGAACATTTATTCAGAGCACTTCATCCTATTTACCAAACATGATGTACATCTTTCCTCTACAGACATCACACCCAGCTCTCTCGACATTCTGACGAAAAAGGTCCCTGCCTGGCTATCCCGTTAAGCCTCGGAATCATCGACAACACACCATGGAGACCCTTTTCCCAACCGAATGACCGACTGTCCGCATGGCATGTCGGGTAAGGTTTCAAGAGAAGGATCAATCTCCATGATCTCTGAGATGGAGACCGCATCAAGGTCGTCATCGCAGAAGTCACTATCGCCAAACGCCTCCCAATCGCCTTCAGCATCAAGGTTCACGCAAACGATCTCTTCCCCTTCCTCCAACACCTGACGGGTAGTAATCACTGGTTTCCACTGATCATCATCAATCATTCTCATGGTTGAAAAATTTACTGGTTATTGTATAAAAAACTATCTGCACATCTCGCTACACACCCGGTTTTGGAAATCCCGTCCTTCATCAGCCTTGACGATACCCTGATTCAAGATACAGAAGCACAACAGATGTCCATTGGCCGCAGTGCAATAGCCGCTGAGTGTGGAAACAGCAGAGACGGTGCCAGTCTTGGCATGCACGTTGCCTGCACAAGATCCTGTTTTCATCCGCTTCTTGAGCGTCCCGTCGACACCCGCGATCGGCAAAGCAGGATAGAGATGTGCAAAGATATCAGACTTCTCATAAGCATGCCTCAGCAGTCTGACCATCATCTCTGCCGTCACATAGTTGTAGAGCGACAATCCGCTACCATCAGCGATGGTATAAAACCGGGGAGTCAATCCTAATCTGCGCAGCAACCGCTTAGTCACCCCAGCCGCTCCTTCAGCAGTGCCAACTCCTTGTTTGCTGGCCGCCAAGGCCGTCTGATAAAGCAACGACTCCGCATAGAGATTGTCACTCTCCTTCATCATCTGCGTAAGCACTTTATCGATATGGCTACGGAAGCAACAGATCTCTGTGGCACCCTTTGGCATCTTCCCCCGTGCCAAGGAGACAGAGAGTCCTACCCCCAGACGTTGAAGTTCGGTCATCATGCTACTCATCCACTGATCTTTCCCATCGACAAGCAAAGGCACCAGATGCGGGTCATCATCATCCCAACACCAACCCTTACCCAGCCAAAGCGAGTCTTTCATTGACAGGTCGGCCACCAGCAATCCCTCAATGTGCCGGATGCCATAATCCCGAATCCGTGTGGCCATCTCCCGCACGTCGCCCGTGGTAACGGTGGGATCGAACCCCCCGACGAAATAAAGATTGCCAATAAGCGTATCGCCCACAATCCTGCCCTGATAGCTAATCCTTGTAAGGTATTCATAGTCGGTGCCTAAGGTGTCGAGTGCCGTGATGGCCGTCACCAGTTTCATCACTGAAGCAGGTCGCATTCGCTGACGCTCATTTTTGGCATAGAGCATCTTATTGGTCGTCAGGTCGAAGACCATCAACCCCAACTGACTGGTCTGCAACAGCGGATCACTCATCAGGAAGTCGAGGCGTCCAGCCATTTCCCGTTGCCAACTATCGACAGGCTCATTGAAAGAACTGGTCGTAGAAAAAGTGTCATCCACAATCTGCGCTCCAGCACACCAAGGCAGCATGGCAGAAAAGACCAAGCAGAGAAGCCATTTATTCATTTTCTTTGTCATATTTCTTCTGTTGTCTTTTTATCTCATCGAGAAAAGAATTCTCCTGATCGGGTTGAACACTGATATAATGATTGGCGCCATAGGTAATCAACAGAAACCCAGACCCCCACAACAGAGGACGATGCCGCTCAACCCTCGTGATGTCACTCACAGGAAACACCACATCCCTTGAAAAACGCCCTCTGCTGACGACAAGGTTACCCTCAGCCGTAAAAGAATAGGTGGTATGAATGGCTCGTTCGATCATCACCACGTCGATGCAGACGAGCACGAGTGCGATGACCGCATAGGAAGGCGACCGTTGCAACAGGAAATAAAGCGCACAAGCAGCCAGCAGCAAGATACAAGCCATTGCCTCCCATGTAAGACGCCGGTGAAAAGAACGCTGAAGGATCATCTGGTCAATGAGAATTTCACACTCAGACCGAAGTCGTAAGTGGTCGTCGGATAACTGTTGCTTGAGAGCAATGGCGTATTGGTCTGCTGGTCGTAATAGAAACTCATGGTCATCAGTTTGGACAATGTATAGTCAGCAATAAACGAGAATTTGAAGGCGTTATTACCACTACTTGCCTGACTGATCAAAGTAGCAATATCTCGGGTGATGGCCGCCTGCTGACGATAGGACAGATCAAACCTCAAGTTGAGATCGTGATTGAAACTGGAACCGCCCTTCGCCCTGCTGTTCTTGCTTGTATTCTTGCTGTTGTCCTCATCAGATTTATTCCCACTATTCTTGTTGCCTTTCACTTTACGAGCACCGCCACCGCCAAAGAGACGGAAGTTATTGATCTTATAGCCCATACCAACCACCCAGTCATGACTGGTTCGCTCGCTGATCTGCACACTGGTGGTAGAAAGGGAGACCTCACGTACGGTCCGATATTCCAACTTACAAGTAAGGTTGTTGTTCAACGTGACATCCACACCCAGCAGTGGCTTGAACTGCTCATTGATGCTCGCTGTAGAGATATTGAACATACTGCTCGGCACAGGCATATTGGTGGTGGCATCGGTGATGAATCCCAGATCACCCATATACTCACGCCAGGTGCTGAATGAGGCATAAGATCCGATGGCGAAGATACTCGTATAGGCGTGGTTGATATTGACGCTCTTGAAGAGATCTTTGAATGGAGACAGTTTGCTGAGTCCGCTATAGCGGATGGACCAGTTAGGCAGCATGGCACTGATGGCTGGGAACAATTTGAGCGATGATCCGCCGATATTGGTGTAGGAAGACAAGAAAGCAGGAATCATCACGTCGGCGCTATATAATCCCACACCACCATTGGCAGGGTCGAACTTCTCGCCGGCGACAGTGGAATTGGAAGGATAGACAGCCCCCTCATACTGTGCCTGCACCCTGGAGCGGAAACCTTCAAGAGAGTTGCAGAAACGCTCGAAAGAAGCAGAATGGTATCCGTCTGTCGCATTTCCTGTCGCCTCAAGTGAACTCTTGAGTGAGATGGTGGTCATATTGAACTGGCCACTTCTTGTGGTGGAATTCTCCAGATAACCATATTGTATTTTGCGCGCATCGGTCTGCGTGTGACTGGCATTGAGGTCGATTTTCAGATCACGTGCCGGCTCAAGCGTCATTTTCAGCTGCAAGTCACGGGTGAAGTTAGTGGCTGCCGATGTGATGCGGTCACTATTGAGCAGCCATCCGTTATCACGGGCCTTGTCGATATAACTCTCATCGTTGAGTCCAAAGGCGAAATCAAGTCCGGGACTCAGGATATCCCCACGATGCTGTCCAAATGTCGCTCCGATATTTGGCAAGAATCCCGGCAACGACATCGCGCGTTGGTTACGATAACTGATGCTCACATTGCGCACCATCATCAAGGCGCGAGCCACCACCTGAGCGGTTTTATACCATGACTTCTCCTCAAGGGGTTGTTTTGGAGAGACAGTCAACTTCAAGGTAACGGCAGAGTCACTCTTATTGATGATCTTTATCTTATTATCATCCACCACCTTGAACTTCACCGGTACGATTTTGCCATCCTTGTCCTTGGCAGAAACGAGGAGTCGTCTGCTCTTCTTGCTATGGGTCACCACGATAGAAGTATCAGCCTTGATGGTGATTTCCTTCTCAAACGTGTTTTTATTTTTAGGAAGTTTGGATTTTTGCTTATCATCAGCCTCTTTCCCATCCTCTTCTTCCTTTCCTTTGTTCTTGTTGGATGTTTTTTTCGCAGTGGAAGAATTGGTTTTCTTCGTTGTCTTATTGCTGGTCGTCTTGTTGAACCTTTCGTTGGTTTTCTTCAGGAACGGGATATGGTCATAGAGTTTCTGAAGATTGAACGTTCCATTGACCTTAAATGTCCGGTTGTTGGAGATAATATTTCCCATGGTTGAGCCATCTTCCAATTCCGTGCCACGGTCCCAGTTATAAGTGGCATCGTAGTTGAGGTCGGCATTTACCCAATCAAAAATAGGAATAAGATTGAGGGGCACATGATAGGAAGAAGAGAACACCTGTGTATATTTCAACGGATCGCCGAAATGCTTGATGGAGTTCCAGACAGAGTCTTTCCATGCCTCATATCTTTCGGGATAAAGATCCTTATTGACAGGCGTGTAGGGTTCTTCGATTTCCGCATTGGTGCCGCTTTCAAAGTTCATGTGCAAGTTTTTGGTGAGATCCCATCTCAAGGAGAATTTTCTGTTCCACAAGAACTGCTGCGAGAAGGTCAACGGCAGTTTGGCACCCTCAAGGTTTTCCATATCCCGCCTCTGAAGTTCATAATAACGTCGGGTGATCTGTGTATTGAACGAAATATTCTGAGGCAAATAGTTGATTCCGAATTTCTTGGCAATCTCCCACCATTTCGACTTCGACTTGATCAGGTTTTTGAAAGGTTCCCATGCCTTAAAGACAGGTGTCCATGAATAGTTCATCGAACCATCCCACTTGTCTTCATTCTCATAAACAGTTGTCTCTCCCGAGGTATGGTTGTGCAAATGACTGTAGGAGAAGGAGAAGTTGGCCGGATCATACGGCATGGGATGCCCCTTTGTCTGAATGCCCACACGCATATTCGACAGGGAGAAGTTGGTGTTGGTGACCTTTGTCACAGCGATAGACTCGATAGAATCGCGCTCATGTTCATTGGAAGACTCCAGTGCATCATCGAGACGCATATCCGTATCCAGCGGATTATACTTGGGTTTTGTCTTCTCTTTGGTGACCGAATAATAGAGCGGCATCGATACCTTTGCCTTGTCAGGGAAGAATTTGCCCAACTCCAAATTTGTCGTGAGGGTGAAGTTTTGGAAATCATCCTGGGAACGGGTGGCCACACCATCTTCCAGGCCACCAAAGCCCTCAGACATATAACTGCCCGTCACGTTGACCATACCCAAGTCAGAGAGTTGCACATTGAGTGCCCCTTGTGCAGCCCATCCACCTTCGTTGTTGTACTCTTTGAGTCTCAATTCGTTGACCCACACCTCACCAGATTTGATGTCACCCGAGAGATTGCGCACACCTACGATCATGGTTTTCACCTCACCAAGTGTCGGGTTACCCATGATACTCACCTTGTTGGCCGGTTTATCCTCATCATAAGCCGTGAACAGTTGGTTATACGAAGCCTGTCCCAATGCTTTCCTCAAATTTCGCTCTTTTTTGAGAGAAGTGAAGATACTCAACGGAATGTCGACCATATTTTCCTCCGGCCATACGATGACTTTGTCGGAGTAAGAGTATTTGTCGTAATGTCCCGGAGGTGTGAGTTTCAGAGGGATCTCATATTCATAATAATTGCTCTTGTAGTCGCTACCCAGACGTATGAATACAGCCAGTTGGTTGTCGGTCAGATTGGTGACATTCTCATTCATGGCGTTGGCATGAACAAACATCTGTAAGCGACGATAGTGCCTCAGGTCCTGAGTAGTGTTTTTATAGACACACTTCGATTCACCTGTACTCAATTCATTGACCACGATATTGAGCGCCTGTTCGTTATTCTCCACGAGTTGCGGTTGTGTGGGGTCTTGCACACGCGAGATTCCCGGCGGCAAGATGTAGTTGACAGGCACCTTATCATTGTTTTCCTCAATATTGACGGCACTCACCGACATATATCCAGAGTTGGAGGTTGTAGTAGACAGGTTCTGGTTGTAGACCCTCCACTCTCCCCGCACTAAGTCGAGGCTACCGAAACGAAGCACGATGGGTTTACTGAAATTGGTCAGGAACATACGCATGAAACGCACGGAACTGAAGTCGCTGATGGATCCCTCACGTCGTTCGTATCTGTCGAGCGGTATTCTGAACTGATACCAGGTGACCTCGTAACGCTCACCGTTGCGAAGCGTACCACTTCCTATGCGGCTGTCAACAATGAAGTTGTGTCCCACCACCATGTCCTCTGGACGTATGGAAACGTGATATTGGTAATATTTCTCATACTCATTGAGCGTGTAGTCTTGATTGATATCCTCCACATCAGGAGTGGTTTTATAAGAAGTATCATAGTTTTCAGGCCTCATATCAGAGTCGGGAGTATTCCCTTGAGGGTTATTGATCTTCTTATAGCGTTGGAGGATGGAAGCCTGCCGTTCATCAAAATCACTTCCACGGAAATAGTGATAGTCATCATTGGCCGGGTCAGCCCAGATACTGTCGAACACTTCGGGTGCCACCTTTCCTTGAATCGATGTGAGAAAGTCCTGATAGGCAGTAAACGTCTGCTCCTCGGTGTCTGTCAGTCCGTTGTATCCCACATCCTGCATGGCTCTGGATCCCGCCGTGGTAGCGAAGGCATAGGTGACGGTCGACTGGGTGGGCACCTTACCCCATTGGGTGAAATTATACGCATTGGAACCATCTACAGGCATGCCACTCTCATAGAATTTCTTGCCATCACGCAGGATGTCCTCACTAACCTCACCGAGATTGATGTAGAAGTCGCCACCATACTCCCCAGCATCAGTCTGCTCATGAGAGTAGATAAACGGGTCGAGCATCCAGAACTCAATGTATTCGATATTTGCAGCCTCAAAATCATTGGTGTCGAGTTTTCTCATCATTCCACCCCATTTGTTCTGCAACTGTTCGAACCGTCCCTGACTGTTGAGGTTGGGATTGAAATTATAAGGTCCGCGCTCAGCAGGATAGAAGGCGAGGTTGAGAACAGGCAAGGTAGAGGTGGCACCACTATATGAACTTTGGTCGCGGTTGGGATAGAGTTCGCGCACATATACCTCACGCACATAGTGATTAGACAGCTGGTCGAGGTCGCTCTTAATATGTGAAGGTGTGAGTGATGAACTCCTGCGGGTGAACAGAGGGTCGACATTGTACCAAGCCAACAGACTTCTGTTGTATCCACTTGAGAGCCCAGTCTTGTCTTTGTATTCATCAAACATCGTCGGAACACTGGAAATCACCCAAGAGGTAGGAGAAGACACATCGATCGAGTTTTTGGTATTCTCGAAATCATCGAGATAAGAAGCATTGTCCTGTGTGCCACGAGCCTGCCCAGCAATCAGATGGGCAAACTCCGCAGTGAGTGAGATTTGTGAGGGCCGCGTGACATGCAAGAATGGTATCATATTGAGCATGTTGGTGAGCCACTGGCTTTCTTTCTTCCAATTGAGATTCACTCCCCACAACGTATTGTTGAGAGGTTCTGCTCCCATGGCGACCTTGGTGGTGAGCGCCTGCTCAGAGAGATGCCTCAGTGTACCGCTCAACTGGAAATTCTTGCTAAAGTCGTACTCCCAGTTGACGCCAAACATGGTCTTTCTTGATTGTCCATAGTCTGTATTGCTCTCCAGCGACACATTGATGGCGGTACCAGCGTCAATGATACTTTGATTGAGGATGGTCACCTCACCTGCAGAGTAGTCTACCGTATAGTCAGAACCTTCCGACAGTGTCACGCCACCGGCTGTCACGACGACTGATCCCTGAGGCACGTTGGAGGCCCCCAATGAGATCACATTAGCCGAAGTGCCCCTATATTGTCCCATCAAGATATACTTATCCTTCTCCGCGATCTGCTTAGCCACCGTCTTGGTGGAGTCATAGAGCTCGGTATAGCTGTATTTCTCTGCCGTTGCCGGTGCTACCCCATTTGAGACAAGGAAGTTGTAGAGATATTCACCAAAAGGTTCCGCCTTGGGCAGGAAAACTCTTCCGTTGCTGACGGTATACCCTTCAATGAAGTCAAAATAGCCATTGGAGTGCACTTTATTGTTGTCATCGAGACGATCTGCATCAATATCTTTGATGATGGTCTGACTCTTGACTTGCGGTTCTGGGATATAGGTGAGATAGACACCCGCGGTATCACTTTGGAACTTGATATCAAGGCGGAATCTGTCTTTTTGTACCGATGAAGCGAGGTAATATACATTTTTCATCATCAAGTCCCAGTTGCTCTGCTGCGGATTATTGCTGGTGTTCTTCAGAGACTTGACAATCAGACATTTGTTTACGTCTGTGATATCGCTGGCGAACTCACCCACCTGATAGGTCACGCCACCATAATTATATTCAAAAGCGACAGCGAGCACCTGATCGGTCTGGAGGGCTGTCTTGAGAGACACATATCCCATCGGACCGTTAATGGTGTATTCAGACGAATTAAGCAACCGCGCGCTCTCGATTTTCTCATAGTCAACACCACCCACCATATGTGGATCGAGCACAGTAGATGTCTGATCGATATCACGGGCTGCGGCATAAGCCCCCACCATATCCGAATAGAGTGAATTGGCATTGTTGGAAGGCGGCATGGGCGAACCACTTTCGCCCAGTTGTGGAAGTGCGATGATGTTACGCGTATTGGTGGTGGATCCCGTCTTATTGGTCACCCATATCTCAATACGGTTGATTTCCACACCTGTGGCAGGTGTAGGCAATGTCTTCATCACATCATCGTATCTGTCACGGAAATATTTAGCGAGGAAGAAGTGGCGGTTTTCCTCATAATTGGCGGCATCGATCTCAAAGGCAGTGAGTTGTACACCACCTTTTGAAGAGACGCTTGAAGAGGAAGATTTCTTTTGCGAGATGACGGTCTGCAACTTCAGTTTGCCAAACTGCATGTCAGTGCGCAGTCCGAAGAGAGAACTGGCACCGGTGATGAGTCTCGAATTGGACGGGAAAGACACATTGCCACCTTCGACGAGTTTGATGATTTCGTCTTCCTTTCCCTCATATTTGAGTTTCAAGCTCTGCGAATCAAAATTAAAAGTGGCATCCGTGTTGTAGTTGAGATTCATGTTCACCTTGTCACCCACCTTGCCATTCACGCTGAGGTTGATTTTCTCGTCAAAGTCCATGGTGGTGGTCTTACGGTTTCGGATGGGCAGTGACGGATTGTCAATATTTTTCAACGTAGCGCCAAATTTCAGTTCTGCCGTACCTGAGGTCTTGATACGCACACCACCCGGTCCGAAGATTTTCTCTGCTGGTCCAAGGTCGAAATGCATGTCGGTGAAGTCAAACTTATCTTTGCCCTTATTCTTGACAGCCTCCTCACTCTTGGACTTGAAAAACTGATACAATGCCTGCCGCTCGCTCCATTTGAAATACTCATCATAATTCATCATCGTTGGAGCCCAGACGTAGGTACCAGCAATTTTATTGCCGAAGATATAGCGGTCGAGTGTATCATTATAGACCACCGACTGTTTCATGTTCTCTGGCCGTGCGAGGTCGGTGCTGCCTTGCCGCAGGTCATCGTCGGTGATAGGTTGCGTGCGCTGGATCTTCCACCTTGGATGGAGCAAAGAATCGGGTATCTCCTCATTGGTCTCAAGAATAGGCTGTGCTTTGACATCTGTCTTTTTCTTGTCATCGGGAGAGTTTTTGGTGTCATCACCGGCACGCTGTGCGTTGGCGCCGTTCTGCCGTCTGTTGGTTTGCGGTCTGTTGTCTTGCGGCCTATTGTCCTGCGGTCTGCCGTTTTGAGGTCTGTTGCTCTGCTGTCTGTTGTTTTGTCGTCGTGTGAGGTCATCCTGAGGCACGGATATGGCATAGCCCGCCATCACGCTGATGGTGAGCAGAAATAAAAGAAAACCTAAAATCCGTTGTTTGACCTTCATAAAAAGAATTGCAAGTTGCTTGTAAAATAGAGAGGCATCGTCCGAATGCCAGTCAGTCTATTTAATCTGTTTGAGAGCCAATTTCACCACCTGTTCCACAGGAATGCCTGGCTGCTGCTGCATAATTGCCACCACCACCTTAGCTGTAGGTGCTGGTGAAAAGCCAAGCATGGTGAGCGCGGCGATGGCCTCGTCTTTCACATCTTTGTCGATATTATCGGCTGGTGACGCTACTTGATTTGGAATATCCTGTGCCAAGTCACTATTGGCAATTTTATCTTTCAAGTCGACGATGATGCGCTGTGCGGTCCGCAGACCAATTCCCTTCACGCCCTTTAATGATCGCTCGTCACCATTGGCAATAGCCCCACACAACTCGGCCGTTGTAAACGAGGAGAGAATCATACGTGCCGTGTTGGCTCCAACTCCAGAGACAGAGATCAGATGCCGATATAATTCCCGCTCCTGCTTTGTAGCAAAGCCATAGAGGGTGATGGAGTCATCACGCCCGCCAGTGACGATAGCCTCATCCACAAAAAGTTTCACTTCTTGTTTGTCTTGGATGGCGGTAAAAGTATTGAGCGAGATATTGAGCGCATAACCCACTCCAGCCGTCTCTATGACAGCCATTGCTGGGGTGATATCTGTCAATACCCCCCGAATATATTCTATCATTTACAATATAAATTGGTATATATACGATATTATAACGACAAGGACGGCATATTATTGCCTCCAAGTAGGAAAATTGAACAATCAAGGTTTCATCGGTTATCTAAAACACTGGCATCTCTGTCTGAGGAAACATTATTTATATGATTATATGTAAAAAGAAGACTTACAAAACAATATAAAGCAGAATAGCTTCCAAAACATTTTTTAATAAAATATGAATTTTTTCCTACTAAATGAAAGCTATTTCAATTAAATGATATAATTTTGCAACCGAAATTGAAATTTTTAAATTCAAAAAGATATGAAAAAGATTAGAGCTGCCGTCGTGGGATACGGCAACATCGGCAAATATGCCATCCAAGCACTGGAAGCTGCTGACGATTTTGAGATTGCAGGTATCGTACGTCGTAATGGTGCTGCCGACAAGCCCTCCGAACTATCAGACTATGAAGTGGTGAGCGATATCACCCAATTAAAAGATGTTGATGTGGCCATCCTTGCCACTCCTACCAGAAGTTGCGAGGAATATGCCAAGAAGATACTTCCTTTAGGCATCAACACCGTTGACAGTTTCGACATCCACACGAGCATTCTCGATTACCGTGCCGCACTGATGCCCATTTGCAAGGCAAACAACAGGGTGTCGGTGATTGCCGCCGGATGGGATCCGGGCAGCGACAGCATCGTGCGTGCCCTCATGCAGAGTCTTGCCCCTAAAGGATTGTCCTACACCAATTTCGGGCCAGGCATGTCGATGGGACATTCCGTATGTGTACGCTCTAAGGCAGGCGTGAAAAACGCACTCTCCATGACCATTCCCAAAGGCGAAGGCATCCATCGCCGCATGGTGTATGTGGAACTGGAGGAAGGAGCCTCGCTTGAAGAAGTGACCGCCGCTATTAAAGCCGATCCGTATTTTGCCAATGACGAGACACACGTCTTTGCTGTACCCTCTGTCGATGATGTGCGTGATATGGGTCATGGTGTCAACCTTGTGAGAAAAGGTGTGAGCGGAAAGACACAAAACCAACGTCTGGAGTTCAACATGAGCATCAACAATCCGGCACTCACCGGACAAGTTCTGGTCAATGTTGCCCGTGCCTCCATGCGTATGCAACCAGGATGTTACACCATGATTGAGATACCTGTGATTGATATGTTACCTGGCGACAGAGAGGATCTGATCAGCCATCTGGTTTAATCAACACCCAAAAAACAAAAATTTAAAAAAAACTGGTATACCTCCCATAGCGATGGGAGATATACCACTTCTATAAATGACCTAATCCAATGAGGAAACAACTATTTAAGATCTCTATGGTTTTGTTTTGTGCATTAACCTGTTCAACCACAACCATGGGACAAAAAACAGAGTCTATTGACTGGCTCAAAGAACTAACCGATCGTGTTGAACTCCACGGGTATGCTCAAGGAGGTTATTCTTATGATAACGCCAATGGCCACACGACCAGCACTTTCAATCTGAAGCGCACCTTGTTTTGGGCTAAGGGACGTATAACCGACCGCTTCTCCTTCATGTTCATGCATGATTTCTCCAGTGTGGTACAAGAATATTACCTTGACTACCGTATTACAAAAGACAAAGCGCTCAACGTCCGTCTAGGACAGTTCAAACACAGTTACAGTTTGGAGAACCCGCTCTCACCCACTATGCTCGAACTCATCGATGTATATTCCCAAGCTGTCCTTTTCTTAGCAGGTGAGGGTCCCGATCCGCTCAATGGAGTCAATTATGGACGTGATCAAGGACTGATGATTTTCGGAGACCTTTTTGATAATCATCTACATTATGAGTTAGCCTTGATGAACGGCCAAGGTATCAACCGCAAAGACGGCAATTCAGACAAAGACGTCATCGCAAGACTTGAATACAAACCGATGGAACAACTACGCCTTGTGGCCACTGCCCAAAAAGGTCGTGGGCATGCTGTGGGTACAGCAGTATGGAACCCCAACATAGCCGTCGGCGACGACTATCGTCGTGACCGTTTCAGCGTCGGTGCCGAATGGAAAAGTCCGGAGTGCAACGTACGAGCAGAATATCTGGGTGGTAAAGACGGTGATGTAGGCAGCATGGGCGGCTATATCACAGCGAGTGTCCCTGTAGCTGAAAAACTTGATGTGGTGGCCTCTGCCGACTACTTCGACCGCAACACCGACATGAATTGTCACCAGACCTATTTGACGGGTGGCTTGCAATATTGGTTTTTCAAAAAATGCCGGCTACAACTTCAGTACTCCCGCTGCTTCAGTCATTTCACCAAAGATTATGACTGGCTACAAGCCCAAGTGCAGGTGGCATTCTAATTTATGCAAACAATCAAACTTTCAATAAAAAACCAACAGCATGATCATTAAAATCATACTTACCATCATTTTTCTGGCCGTGATGGTAGGCGTGGGTATCTATTCCCGCAAACAGGCCTCCACAGTCGACGGATTTGTATTAGGTGGTAGAGCCGTGGGACCATGGCTCACAGCATTCGCTTATGGTACGAGTTATTTTTCAGCCGTGGTGTTTGTGGGATATGCAGGACAGTTTGGATGGAAGTATGGTCTATCCGCCTCTTGGATTGGCATCGGCAACGCCATTATCGGTTCGTTATTGGCATGGATACTGCTGGGGCGAAGGACCAAACTCATGACCCAACATATCGAAAGCCGCACCATGCCCGACTTTTTTGGCACCCGTTATCAGAATGAGTGGTTACGGGTAGTAGCCTCCATCATCGCTTTTGTATTTCTGATCCCTTACACAGCAGGTGTATACAAAGGAATCTCAACGCTTTTTGAGATGGGTTTTGGCATTCCTTACGAATACTGTGTTGTGATTATGGCCATTCTTACAGCCTTATATGTCATCTTAGGCGGATACAAGGCTACTGCCATGAACGACTTCGTACAAGGTGTCATTATGCTCTTTGGCATTGTCGTGGTGATCGTTGCAGTGCTCAATTCACAAGGAGGTTTGTCTACTGCTGTCGGTAAGTTGGCAGAGATGCCCAATGATGCAGACCCCTCTATCAATGGAGGGTTTGCCTCATGGCTGGGCCCAGACCCATGGAACCTTTTCGGTGTGGTGGTACTAACCTCACTTGGCACTTGGGGCTTACCTCAAATGGTAGGTAAATTCTACTCTATCACCGATGAACATGCCATCCGGCGAGGCACCATCATCTCCACCTTCTTTGCGTTTGTGGTAGCAGGCGGTTGTTATTTCCTTGGCGGGTTTGGCAGGCTCTTCGGCACACCCCCTACCCTTCCCAACGGACGTCTGGACTTTGACTCCATCGTTCCATCGATGCTGAACACCCTTCCTGATTTCATCATCGCACTCGTTGTGCTCCTTGTACTTTCCGCCTCCATGTCCACCCTGGCCTCTCTTGTGCTCACCTCGTCTTCCACTATGACACTTGACCTTATCTATCGCGACAAGAAGGCTGCGCCAGGAGAAGTCGCAGAAGGTTCTATTGACGACCTGGTGGCAGAGAAGATCGAGCGCCGGAAAGTCGTGGTGATGCGTGTGCTCATCGTGTTCTTTATCGCTCTTTCACTGATGATTGCGCTCAACCCGCCTACTTTCATAGCACAGCTGATGGGTATCTCATGGGGTGCTTTGGCAGGTGCCTTCCTCGCACCATTCATGTTAGGTTTATACTGGCGTGGAGTGACACCGGCCTCCGTCTGGGCATGTTTCATCTGGGGTGTGGGAATCACCGTCATCAACATGCTTATCGGCAATCCTATCAATCCCATCAACTGCGGTGCGATAGCTATGGTCGGTGGTTTTATTGTGGTGCCTCTGGTAAGCCTTTTCACCCCCAAACTGCCCGATCACCTGCTCAACAACATTTTCAACTGTTACAAAAAATAGGACAGGTAAGACAAGCCTGAAGATGGCCATCAGAAGCATGGCGTCCTCAGCTATATTCATACAGCGGCGACATTCATCATCGGATGTCGCCGCTGTCGTTTCATGTATCATTACCACACAGAACCCATCGATGACGCATTTTTGAAGAAAAAAGTTGATTTCATGATAGACGTTACTGGTTTAAACATTCTATTCTCAAAAAACAACCACAACAAAAGCATGACCACATGAAATCATTCAGATTATCCAACCAATTCTTTGTATACAGTCTTTTTACCGTGTGCTGCTTTGGACTGATGAATTGCCATGAGAAAAAGACAGCGGAAAAGATCTGCCAAAAACAGGCTGAAGCATCAATTCCCCCTTTCATAGAAAATCTGCTCGATTCGGCAGAATGGTATGCTGATACCATTTGTGTGGTTAATGATGAAGCCTTCTATTACGCCTTTGAGACTTCTTGCCGTACTTTTGTGATTTTCAATAAAGAAAAAATTCTCATAGAAGATCCTACGCTATGGTATGATTCTATCTCGCCAAATGAGAAGTACAAATTTCGTGTTTACATAGGGGAAAGGAATATGATTGTCGACTTCCAAGATTCTGCGAGTCTGAGAGAACTCTCTTCTTTTGATCATCGGATATCATCGTATACCCGATACAGGAAAGACACTATAGCCGATTTCTGCAACGCTGTGAGTTACAGTTTCTGTGTAGACTATCCCAGTAAAACAACACCTCATGAATCATCCATCAAGAAATGGCTGACAAAAAAAGTATATGAGTCATCCATGTCGGATTACTTATTAGGAAGCGCTCTCCACCCGGAAGACTATCCACAGGACACCATCGGTAAGGAATCATTGGCCCAATTGACTGCCGATCGCTATCTCAAGACCATTCATCAGACCATGGTTTCTGAGAAGATGTTGATTTCCACCCATTTGTTTCTTGACATTTGCTTTCAAGCATGGTTTTCCACCGATAATATGGTCACCTTCCTAAAATATATGCATGAACATCAAGGAGGCGCACACGGTTATTTCACGGAAGAACTGATATCCTATGACCCCGTCCATGAACAAGAAATCGACTGGGATTATCTCTTCAAGCCTGAATGTAAGACAGAAGTGCTCCAAGCTTTCTACAGAGCCGTCATAAAAGACCCCCATTATGGCTATTGGCATAGTCATGAGACCATGGATGATGTGATCCGTCACTTCACGCCAACAGATGATAAAGGCAATCTCACAGCAGACGCCGCTTTGCCCCAACCCGGATTAGGAGAAGAGGGTGTGGTGTTTTCTTTTCAACCATACGCCATCAGTTGTTTTGCCGCAGGAGTGTTTCATTTCACCATTCCCTATGACACCCTCCAACCCTATCTGACAGAAAAAGCCAAATGGTGCTTGAAAAAATCTTTACAAACAGTCGCACCACGGCTCATCCATGATCACTCATCCATGAGGAAGAGCGGATCATCAGGCATCACCATCAGCGGTTTTTGTTTCTCAGCCTCTAAAATTTTTTCTGACACATACTTCTTGTCTACTACCAGGCGGAACATATATTCACGGAACCAGCTGTCGGTCATGATAGCATACCCTTTTTGTCCAGACGTTGCGCCCCAGCTGTTCTCCACTTTCCATTTCTTGGCTTTTCCATCAGCATCGAGATCAACCGCCGTAAGCGTCATGGCATGCGTTGACCCACTGTCGAAGGTCATGATACGCTGAGCCTTATCCATGGTGAATTCAGTTCCAAAAAGTGAAGAATAATCATAGTTATCAAGGTCGAGGAAACCATTTTTACGGTCAAATTGTTTACCCACATCATACGAAGAATAGAGTTTATGCCCGTCCTTAATGGATTTAATGGCCAACTCCTCTATATCATCCATGGGCAAATTGATGTATTTCCAATTGTGTCCATCATAAGTATGCCTGTCCCACTCTACCTCATAAGTCTTGTAATAAGGCCTTCTGGGATCATTCATCGCCATAATAAAAGTACCGTTGATAGGGCCACCCACAGTTTCCTTGTAAAAAGACATCGGTGTATATGTTTTCGGTTCCCCCACTGGTTTGCCATTTTTGTTACGGAACACATAAGAAAACTCTTTCACCGGTTCTCCCAAAGTGATCGCCAGCATCCGATAAATGGTTGCCAGCATCTCCGTTTTGCGTTCATTGATGGCCTTGGTCTTCTTCCCGTCAGCAACCATCTTACGTAGTTCCAATCCAAATTCACGCAGTTTTGAATCAATGAGTCTCGACATGCGACTTGTATTCTCTGCAGAATAAGTCTCAGGCTGCACGCTCATAGGTACCAGTCCATATTTTTCGACCAGATCTGCCACGCCACAGAAAGTGCCACCATCACTGATGGGATGGCGGAAGAAGAAAGAGACATAGGTATCCTCGATAGGTTTATTGGCCATATCGATAACCCCTTGCAACATCAGGTTGGCTTTCTCCAACTGGTCGTAGAAGAAAAGATAGTCGTGGGAAAATTCCACGCTGATCGTATCCCCATGAGCCTTAGCAAAATTAGCACGCAAGACATTGAGTCCGCTGAACATCCAGCATCGTCCGCTGCTTTTCTGATTATGAATCGACTGGCTCTTGGTTTCATGACTGAAATACGTGTCCAGTCGTGTCTGGTTAGAGAAATTTTTAGCCAGGTCATCTATCGAATTCGCTGCTATCGCGTTGAAGAGAGCCTTGTCTGCGGTTCCCCTGCTCTGCGTCTTTTCGATTTGTTTGAGCATATCGGCCGTGATTCCACCAATGGTCTTCTGCGCAAAAATAGTGACGGACATCATGGCTGCCGTCAAACAGATAAGGATGCGTTTCATATTGTAAATTATTTTGGTTTTGCTGCAAATATACTCAATTTTTTCTTTTCATGACAGTGAAAGATATTTTTTTATGGATAATTACCATCTCAACACTCATCCCACTGTCTTTTTTCTGTAGACAATCATCATCTTCCACCATACTCCAACTCATGACATCCCAATCATATCATCCATCCCATTAGAGCAAATGAAAGACGAAATAGGAGAAAAAATTTGCGCATTACCATATTTTTTGTATCTTTGCTTTTTGAAAATGGAAAAAGACACATATCCTTTATTAAGCAAAATAGAAACTCCCGATGACCTGAGACGTCTAAAAGAGGAGCAACTGCCACAGTTATGCGCGGAATTACGCGATGACATCATACATGAGGTGGCAGTCAACCCTGGTCATTTGGCCTCAAGTCTTGGTGTGGTGGAACTGACTGTAGCGCTCCACTACGTATTCAAGACCCCTGATGACCGCATCATGTGGGATGTTGGTCATCAGGCCTACGGTCATAAGATACTCACAGGCCGCCGTGAGGCATTCTGCACAAACCGCAAGCTGCATGGCATACGTCCCTTTCCCAGTCCCATGGAAAGCGAGTATGACACCTTCACTTGTGGTCATGCCTCCAACTCTATCTCAGCAGCTTTCGGTATGGCTGTCGCAGCCAAGCTCTGTGGTTCGAAGCGGCATGTGGTGGCTGTCATAGGTGATGGGGCGATGAGTGGAGGCCTGGCATTTGAAGGTCTCAACAATGTTTCCTCCACCTCCAATGACATGCTCATCATTCTCAACGACAACAATATGAGCATCGACCGTTCTGTAGGTGGCATGAAGCAATATCTGGCGAAACTTAACACCAGCGAGACCTACAACAAGGTGCGCTATCGCATCGCACAATGGTTGACACGTAAAGGCATGCTCAGCGACAACCGCCGCCATGGCATCATCCGTCTGACCAATGCCGTGAAATCAGCCATCAGCCATCAGCAGAATGTTTTTGAAGGGATGAACATCCGATATTTCGGACCTATTGACGGCCACGATGTGTTGGAACTGGTGAAAATACTACGCCAGTTGAAGAAATATAAAGGCCCCAAGATGCTCCATCTGCACACCATCAAAGGCAAAGGTTATAAACCCGCCGAGAAAAATGCCCAAGCATGGCATGCTCCCGGAAAGTTTGATGTCGACACAGGAGAGCGTCTTGTCAGCGATGCAACCGGTCGCCCCCCGAAATTTCAAGATGTTTTCGGCCATACGCTCCTTGAGCTAGCGAAGGCCAACAAGCGCATTGTCGGCGTTACACCGGCCATGCCATCGGGCTGTTCACTCAACATCATGATGAAAGCCATGCCCAACCGTACTTTTGATGTTGGTATAGCAGAGGGGCATGCCGTCACCTTCTCTGCAGGCATGGCAAAAGATGGCCTGTTGCCATTCTGCAATATTTACAGCGCTTTTGCTCAACGTGCTTATGACAACATTATCCATGATGCAGCCATCCTCAATCTGCCCATGGTCATCTGTCTTGACAGAGCAGGCCTTGTCGGACAAGACGGCCCCACTCACCATGGTGCATTTGATATAGCCGCACTGAGGGCCATACCCAACATCACGATAGCCTCACCGATGGACGAGCATGAACTGCGTCATCTCATGTATACGGCACAACTCGACGGAAAAGGTACATTTGTCATCCGTTATCCTCGCGGTCATGGTTCATGTCCAGACTGGCGATGCCCTATGAAAGAGGTCACCGTAGGTACGGGGCGTAAGTTACATGAGGGAACCGATGTGGCTGTCCTGAGTGTTGGTCCTATAGGCACTCATGTGACTGAAGCCATCCGGCAACTATCTTCCGAGGGGAGCCAAATATCAGTAGCTCACTACGACATGCGTTTCATCAAGCCACTTGACGAACAGCTTCTGGAAGAAGTAGCCACTCATTTCACCCATATCATCACCATCGAGGACGGTTGCATCACCGGTGGATTCGGTTCAGCAGTGATGGAGTGGATGGCCGATCACCATTACCCACTTCTTATCCAACGCCTTGGACTACCCGATACATTCATCGAGCATGGCACCGTGGAAGAGCTTCATCAGTTGGTAGGCATCGACGTTGCCTCAATCAAGCAAACCATTTTAAGCCTATGAAAATCATCATTGCTGGCGCCTCAGCCATCGGTTCACATCTGGCACAGTTGCTTTCACGCAGCAACCAGGACATCGTGCTCATTGACGAAGATGCCGATAAGCTCGATGACATCAGCAGTGAATATGACCTGATGACGCTTCATGGTTCAGCTACAGAGATCAAGTCCCTCCGCCAGGCGGATGCTGATGAGGCAGACATCTTCATCGCCGTGACCCCCAATGAGCACGTCAACATCACGAGTTGTGTGATGGCTCATGCGATGGGTGCCAAGCGTACTGTAGCCCAAGTAGACAATTACGAATACATTGATTCCGACAATGAAGGGATTATCCGCCAGATGGGAATCGACACACTCATATATCCTGAGAAGCTAGCTGCCAGCAATATCATCAAAGGTCTCAAACTCAGTTGGGTGAGACAGCGATGGGATGTCCACGGAGGCTCACTCGTCATGTTGGGCATCAAATTGCGCGATACCTGTGAGATTTTGAACCAGCCGCTCCGTCTTCTCTGCGGCCCTGATGACCCCTATCATGTGGTAGCGATCAAACGAGGCAACGAGACCATCATTCCTGGCGGAAATGATGAGCTGCGCGTCTATGATATTGTCTACTTCATGACCACGACCAACTATATTGCCTACATCAGAAAGATTGTCGGCAAGGAGCATTATGCCGATGTGAAGAACGTCATTATCATGGGAGGAGGCAAGACCGCCGTCCGTGCAGCCAAAGAGATGCCCTCTTTTATCAACACGAAAATCATCGAGATAAACGAGTCCCGCTGCGAATATCTCAACGAAGTGCTAGACGACACCAAAGTTATCGTGATTCACGGTGACGGGCGAGACATCTCCCTGCTGAAAGAAGAAAACATCAAGAACACCCAAGGATTTGTAGCGCTCACTGGTGACGACGAAGTGAATATCTTAGCATGTCTGACAGCCAAGAAGCTGGGTGTAAGAAAGACGATTGCCATGGTGGAAAATTCCGACTATCTGAGTATGGCAGAGAGTCTCGACATCGGCACGATTATCAACAAGAAGTTGCTTGCGGCAAGCAATATCTACAAGATGATGCTCGACGCTCGCAACATCGGGTATCTGGCATCTGTAAAGGCAGACGTAGCCGAATTCATTGCCCAAGCTGGTTCGAAAGTAACCCGCAAGAAAGTATTTGAATTAGGTTTGCCCAAAGGCTGCACACTTGGTGGTCTGGTGAGAGGACATGAAGCCATGCTTATCTCCGGTGGCACCCAGATCATGCCAGGCGACAATGTGGTGGTCATCTGTTATGAAATAGATCTCAAAAAGATAGAGAAATTCTTCATCTCATAATGCTCAACAAACCACTCATATCCAAAGTTCTCGGTTCACTTCTTCTTCTCGAAGCGGTGTTTATGGCGATTTGCGTTGTGGTAGCTCTCTGTTATGGCTGCGATGACTTGTGGCCATTTTTCTTCTCGATGCTTATCACTTCCGGGGCAGGATTAGGTTTACTGAGGATGGGGCATCAAGCCCCTACGACAATGAGCCGCCGAGACGCTTATGTTGTCGTGACGCTCACTTGGATCACATTCAGTATTTTCGGTTCTCTGCCTTATCTTTTTGGAGGATTTTTCGGCACGGCCAAATTCTACGATCTTCCTGAGATATGGCGCATCACCACTGATGCTTTTTTTGAAACGATGTCGGGATTCACCACAACAGGCGCCTCAATGATCAACGATGTGGAGTCAGAACTGGTGAGTCATCAGGCCATGCTTTTCTGGCGCTCACTCTCCCAATGGATTGGGGGCTTGGGAATTGTCTTTTTCACCATTGCCATTCTCCCGTCTATGGTAGGCAATACGATGAAGGTATTCTCCGCTGAAGCGACAGGTCCCATCAGGTCAAAGATGCACCCTCGCCTGAGCGCTACTGCCATGCGTATCTGGTGGGTATACATCGCACTCACTGTTGGTTGCGGTCTCTGCTATGGTTTGGCAGGCATGGACACTTTCAGCGCCTTTAATTATGCCATGACGACAACCGCCACAGGAGGTTTTTCCATCCATAACGACAGCATAGCCCACTTCCACTCTCCCCAGATAGAGTATATAGCCCTTGTGATTCAATATCTGTCGGGTATCAATTTCTCGATGCTCTTCATCATCATTGTCCAGCGAAAATACAGCAGTTGGCGAGAATATAAGCGCAATACCAAAGCCAAGTGGCATGACTTCTTTCACAACGAGGAATGGCGTTTCTACACGATCATTGTGGTTTGCTGTAGCCTGGTCATCACTGTCGTACTCATGTTCAGCAAAGGATATGGGCTGGAGATGGCTATTAGGAAAGCCACCTTTCATGTGGTGTCGATGATGACCACCACAGGCATCTTCTGCGACAATGTGGGATCATGGCCTCATGTCACCTGGATGCTTTTAGCCGTTCTCATGTTTATCGGTGCATGTTCCGGTTCCACCACTGGAGGTTTTAAAAGTTCGAGGGCGCTGATGATTCTTCGCGTCGTGCGCAACGAGTTCATGCGGATGATGCACCCACGTGCAGTTCTCCCTGTGAAGCTCAACGGCAAGGCGATTCCATCGACGATGGTGCACAGTCTCATCGCTTTCTTCACCATTTATATTCTGGCATGTTTTGGTACTATGGCCTTGATGTTGTCCATCAATATCGATGTGACCAACTCAGCCATTATCTCCCTCAGCTGTATCAGTAATGTGGGCCTGCCCCTCAATGAACTAGGTCCAGACCTGACCTGGAGCGGTCTTCCCATCTGGATAAAATGGATCTGTACAGCGCTGATGCTTCTTGGCCGTCTGGAGATTTTCAACGTGCTGATACTATTTTCGACACCCTTCTGGGAAGACAATTAAGCCTAAGAAGTAAAGATCATGAGCAGCAGATTACAGTAAACGCCCCTCACTCACACAAAAAACGACCAATTCAACTGACTAATAATGTTTAAGTTCCAACCTATATTAAAGAGTACCCTTTGGGGAGGAGAGAAAATCATCCCTTTCAAGCATTTAGACAGCAATCTCCATCAAGTTGGAGAGAGTTGGGAAATCTCCGGTGTAGAAGGAAAAGAAACCATCATCAGCGAAGGTGAATATAGCGGTCTAAGGCTCAATGAGTTGGTAGCCTTGATGCGAGACCGATTACTCGGCGCCGACAACTATCTCAAATTCGGCAATGAATTTCCCTTACTCATCAAATTTATCGATGCTTGCCAAGACCTCTCCATCCAAGTACACCCCGATGATGAGACTGCTCTTAGCCAAGGAAAAGAACGGGGAAAGACAGAGATGTGGTATACCCTGCCCTCTTCCCCCGACGCACAGATATTCAACGGGCTGAAAAAAGACATCACCCCAGAACAATATAAGCAGATGGTATCCGACGGCACGATCATCGACGCCCTTGCCAGCTACACCGTGAAAGAAGGTGACGTTTTTTTCATACCCGCCGGACGCATCCATTCTATTTGCAAAGGATGTTTTATCACAGAAATCCAGCAGACGAGCGATGTCACTTACCGCATTTACGATTATCATCGGCAAGATAAAGACGGTCACTACCGCCAACTGCACACAAAGGAAGCATCAGAGAGCATCAACTACCAAGTATTGTCCGACCAACGCACCAACTACACCCTTCAAAAAAACACAGGAGTAGAGGTTGTGCGTTGTCCCTATTTCACCACAGCCATCTATGAGGTTGACGAGCCGATGACTATTGACTACAGTGAACTCGACAGTTTTGTCATCCTGATTTGCGTTAAAGGAAGCGGAACCCTTTCAGACGACAGTGGGGATACCACCACCTTTGAAGCTGGTGAGACTATACTCCTGCCAGCCACCACGCGCGAAGTAAGTGTCAGCGGCCAACTGAGATTTTTGGAAACCTACATATAGCCAATCATCATGAAACGATCTTCCCCGGAGGATTAGCGGTCGTCACCATCTTCCGGCTTCTGCTACAGATAGAAAAACACAATTTTATAATTCACTTCAACTTTCATTATTATGTCAACAGAGACGAACCCCAAAGCTGATGGAAATCCAAAGAAATACGATGATTTCCTCACAGAGATTAAAACCTTTGTACCCGAAGACCGCATCTATACCGACGAGCTCCGCACATTGGGCTGGGGAACTGATGCCAGCTTCTACCGACAGATTCCCAAAGTGGTGGTGCGCAGCGATGGTGAAGAAGAGATGTCACGTATCATTCGCACCTGCCACAAGCACCATCTGCCATTCACCTTCAGAGCCGCCGGCACCTCCCTTTCTGGCCAAAGTTGCACAGATTCGATCCTTATTGTGGCCGGCAAGCACTGGGAGAAATACGAAATAGGCCCCAACCAAGACACCATCCGTCTGCAACCAGGTATCGTAGGTGCCCGGGTGAACGAGATACTCAAACCTTTTGGCAGAGTTTTTCCACCCGACCCAGCCTCGATAGGCAGTGCCATGGTAGGCGGCATCGTCGTGAACAATGCCTCTGGTATGAATTGCGGTGTGCATGCCAACAGTGACCGTATGATGGTCAGTGCCCGCATGATTCTCACCGACGGTACCATCATTGATACCGCAGACGAGAAAAGCAAGGCAGAATTCCGCAAGACGCATCCTGACTTCATCCAGAAGATCGAGTCACTCCGCGACCGTGTCAGGGCCGACAAGGAACTGTCCGACCGCATCCGCCTGAAATACAGCATCAAGAATGTGACTGGCCTGAATCTCCGTCCCCTGTTGGCCTACGATGATCCTTTCGACATCATGGCTCACTCCCTTGTCGGTTCGGAGGGAACCCTTGCCTTCCTTTCTGAAGTGACGATGCGCACGCTCCACGACTATCCCTTCAAAGCCTCTGCCATGGTCTATTTCCTCACGATGAAGGAAAGTTGTGAAGCCGTGGTGGCGATGAAGAAGCTCAAGTCTGGCGAGGAGGACCTGAAGATGAGTGCCGAAGATCTTGTCGTCAAGAGTGCTGAGATGCTCGACTACAAATCACTCTCCTCTGTGGATGATCCGGTATACCTTCAATATAAGAAAGACGTTGATACAGGAAAGATAGAAGGAGTAGCCCCTGGCGACTACCACAACTTGACCGCCATCCTGACAGAGACGAAAGGCATCACTCATGAACAATTGCTCGACAAAATCAGTCAGATCCAGCAATGCCTCAACAAATTCCGTCTCTATATCCCTGCTTCCTTCACCGAAGATCCAGCCATCTATGGCAAATACTGGGCCATCCGCTCAGGTATCTTCCCCTCAGTGGGCGGCACACGTCCTCTCGGCACCTCCTGTCTGATCGAAGATGTGGCATTCCACATCAATGATCTTCCCGAGGCCACGGTGAAGTTGCAGAAACTGATCGCCGACCACGGCTATGACGATGCCTGCATCTACGGCCATGCTTTCGAGGGCAACTACCATTTCATTCTCAATCAGAGTTTCAAGAGTGAGAGCGAGGTGAAGCGCTATGAGGAGATGATGCGCGACGTAGCCCGTTTGGTAGTCATGGAATATGACGGTTCGCTCAAGGCAGAGCACGGCACCGGCCGCAATATGGCACCGTTTGTGAAATACGAATGGAAAGAGAAAGCCTACGAGGCTATGAAAGAACTCAAGGCAATCTTCGACCCTGACGGCCTGCTCAACCAAGGTGTCATTTTCAACGATGACCCCGAATGTTTTATCAAATGTCTCAAACCACTTCCCGTTCTCGACTATGACTTCGACCGTATTCCTGACGGTGGTGTATACCTCAAATTGGAAGGCGGCAAGGTGTCTACAACGCGTGAGACCATCGAGGCAGTGAAACGAGCCAACAAGTGCATTGAATGCGGATTCTGCGAAGTCAACTGCATGTCGTGTGGTCTGACGCTTTCCTCTCGTATGCGCATTGCCGTCCAACGTGAGATACGCGAATTGGAAAGCACCGGTGCAGATCCTGAGCGTGCAGCCCGCCTTAGAAAACAATACAAGTATTATGGTGACCAGACCTGTGCCACCGACGGATTGTGCTCCACCTCATGCCCGATGAAGATCAATACAGGTGAACTGACCCACCTCATCCGGCAGATGGATATGCTCAACAACAAAATGGGCTATAAGTTAGGTGAGTTTGCAGCCAACCACCTTGGCGGCATCAAGTCGGGCCTCCGCCTCGTGCTCGACGTTGCTCATCTGGGGCATGTCACCTTAGGTTCAAAAGCCATGACGTCCGTCTGTCGGACAATGAACAAGATGGGCATGCCTCTTTGGACCACAGCCATGCCCAAGAAACGTCAACAGCCAAAACCTGGCTCACATGTAGGAAAGGCAGATAATGAAGATCTCAAGGTGGTTTATTTCCCCAGCTGCATCAACCAGACAATGGGACTCTCCAAGGACGCCCCTGTTGAGCATCCGTTGGTCGATGAGGTATGCCATTTGCTCAACAAGGCCGGCTATGAAGTTATTTTCCCAGAAAACATGCACAAAATGTGCTGCGGACAGATTTGGGAGAGTAAAGGCATGCTCGACATTGCAGACCGGAAAAGCGGAGAACTAGAGGATGCGCTGTGGAACGCCAGCCAACAAGGCCGTTACCCCATTCTCTGTGCCCAGAGTCCCTGTCTGCACCGCATGAAGAAGGTGATGAAACGTCTCCAACTCTACGAACCGGCAGAGTTTATCATGAAATTTCTGAAAGACAGGCTTGATTTCCATCCCATCGACCGCCACATCGCCCTTCACCTGACCTGTTCCACCCGTGAGATGGGTGTTGCCGGCGACCTTATTGCCTTGGCAAAATTATGCTCACGCAATGTCTATCTTCCCGAGGGAGTGGGCTGTTGTGGTTTTGCCGGTGACCGTGGCTTCACCTATCCAGAGATGAACAAGTATGCATTACGGAAACTGCGTCCTCAGATAGAGAAGCACCACATCGAGGTGGGATATTCCAATAGCCGCACCTGCGAAATTGGTTTGCAAAGCAACACAGGCATCCCCTATATGAGCATTGTCTATCTGGTGAATGAATGTACGACAAAGAAGCAGTGATCTAAACAGATTATCATAAAACGACATATCCGGCCATGTATCAATCCTATATGACTATCCGTCTGACACTGGTCTGCATGCTTTCAGTCCTGCTATGGTCCTCATGTGCTTCATCAGAGGCCTCACGACAGGAAAAGGCTGTCATGCGCGCTCTAATACAGAAGCGGATCAATGAAGGTCTCTCGAGCCGTCATTATGTCATCGATGTCGACCGTGCCCACCCCGATGGCCGTTCGCCAATCCACCTCACCAGTCCTTATTCTGTCACCATATCCAACGACACCATCGTCTCCTATCTGCCCTTTTTCGGCCGTGCTTACGATGTGCCTTATGGTGGTGGAATAGGTCTCAATTTCACTGGCCGCATCCTTCAATATGAGGAGAGTATCACCCGAAAGGGCTGTCACCTCATCACGATGGAGGTGCATAGTGAAGAGGACACCTATCAATATGCCATCGATCTCTATAATGACGGCACCGCTATTATCAATGTGCATCCCCGCCGTAGGAGTCATATCGCCTTCACTGGCAATTTTCATATTGAGTGAGTCTGCATTTCCCCATTGATTTAAATGAGGGCGCGTCAGTAAATGAAGTAAACCCCAGAAGTCTTTTGTTCAACTTCTGGGGTTCACTTTATGTATGAATGATGTCATTTTCCGATTGTCATCTGATAATGCATTTCCTCCTATCTATCTAAAAAAAATCATTCCATTTTCTACGGGATAGCCATCACCACTTGATTCCTTCCAAGAAGCGGATGACTTCCGGGTCGTCAGCTTTTGTTGCTGTAGCCCCCACCCTCACGACATGTCCATCAGGAAAAGCGGTGTAATAGACGAAACTAAAGCCGGCTGCTTTCCGGTAGACCGTCCAGGTGTTACCACCAATTATCTGTTCCTCCAATCTATTGTCGATCGTACAGCCATCATGTTTGGCACAGATAGCCACCTCTGTCAAGCCACAATCTCTTAGGGTAAGTTTTATCCCATCTTTTGTCGCCACCAGACCATTTTTTTCTTCTTTGGCTTCCCAATTGGCAGGAATGTCTACCCGATAGTTCCCACGAGGAGCATTCCCGGTCATCTCAGCGGCAGGCGCACCATCTTCCGCCACAGTCTGTTCCCTCTCAGATTTTTCCAGCCCGTCAACATCCTCGGTGCCAAACACGCCAAGTTCAGAAGGATCGGTTTTTCCCTCCTTCCCACAAGCTACCAGCCATCCTGCGATGACCAAGATCATCATTCCACGTATACCTTGTCTCATTTATCTGTTTGAAAAGCAAATTGGCAACCTTGCAAAATTACGAAGACCATTTCAAAAAAGCAAGATTCCACTGTCTATTCTACCAAAAGAAGCGGCAAAATGCTTCAAGAATGAAAAAAAATCACCCCAAATCTTCACTTTGCCGTTTTTTTTCAATATATTTGCTTCACGAATGTTGATTGCAGGTTTTCAGCTATCATGAATTTCCTTATGGAATGTATTCTTCCGACCAAGATTATAACTGTTATACCATCACCACCATGCAGAAATACGCTGATTACATCGAGCAGATAGAGATTGACTCCTTATGGAGTGGCAGGCGCCACATCAAGTGGGACCTCGACCAGCATGTGAATATCCTCAGCGGCACCAACGGACAAGGCAAAAGCACCATCATCAACAAAGTGGTGAAAGGTTTGGCTGCCGGAGGCGAATACCCCAGCCACATGCTCAAAGGCGTGCGACTGAAAGTATACCCATCAGAAGCCAAATGGATCAGATTTGACGTGATCCGCTCTTTCGACCGTCCACTGATGAACCTCGACACATTGGCGAAAATGGATATGAGTCTAGCCACAGAACTCGACTGGCAATTGTTCCAACTACAACGCAAATATCTTGATTATCAAGTGAACATCGGCAACCGCATCATCGAAGTTCTTCAGAGTGGTGTCCCCGATGCAGCCCAAAAAGCCCAGGAGATCTCCGCTCCCAAGAAACGATTTCAAGACATGATGGACGACCTGTTCTCCGACACTGGAAAGAAAATCGTGCGCACAGCCAATGAGATTTTCTTTTCTCAGATAGGCGAGACACTTGTCCCTTATCAATTGTCAAGTGGAGAGAAGCAGATGCTCGCCATCCTTCTCACCGTCCTCATCCAAGACAACAATCATTGCGTGCTTTTCATGGACGAGCCAGAAGTGAGCCTCCACATCGAATGGCAGAAGCGCCTCATCGACCTGGTGCTGGAACTGAACCCCAACGTACAGATCATCCTCACCACACACTCACCCGCTGTCATCATGAACGGATGGATGGACAATGTGACCGAGGTCTCCGACATCACCGACAGCTACTGATGGGAGGCTACTGCCAACCCTGAGAAGGTGACAATAACCACTTTAACCCAAGAAGTGACATCTCACACACGTGCATAATGGCTAAACGACTCAGAGAAAACCTTAACTCCGACTACTTCAGCGCTGCCAACAATATGCTGGGTAAGAAAAAAAGACGCCGCATCGCAGCCTATGTGGAGAGTTATGACGACGTGTATTTCTGGCGTATGGTACTCAGTGAATTTGAGGATGAGACGCGCTATTTTGAAGTGATGTTGCCATCCAAGGTCAGTCTGGCAAAAGGCAAGAAACAAGTGCTGATGAATCTTATTGGTGACCAGGTGGGTCAAGACATGATCGCCTGTGTGGATGCTGACTACGACTACCTCATGCAAGGCGCCACCAAGACATCTGAGAAGATCATCTCTAACCCCTATGTTTTCCACACTTATGTCTACGCCATCGAGAACTACCAATGCTATGCCCCCTCGCTGCACAATGTTTGCGTGATGGCCACGTTGAACGACAAGCAAGTTTTCAATTTCGAGGAATATCTGCGTCTCTACTCCCAGGCTATTTTCCCGCTATTTGTGTGGAGCATCTGGTATTATCGGTCACCCAATTATGGTGACTTCTCCATTTCCGATTTCAACAAAGTGATAGACACGGGGCATTTCACCATGGCACGTGCGATGGATAACATCGTGAATGTGAGGCATAAAGTGGGAAGGAAAGTCGTGCAGTTACAACGTGAGAATCCTGATGCCAAAGAATCCTATTTGGCACTCAAGGAAGAGCTCAAGGAACTCGGTGTGACTCCCGATACCACCTATTTATATATACAAGGTCATCATCTCTACGACACGCTCACCGTACCGATGCTCACTAAGGTGTGTGAAAAACTGCGCCGCGACCGTGAGACAGAAATTCACCGTAAGGCCGTTCATGGCACACAAATGCGCAACGAACTGTCGTGCTACGAGAACAGCATCGAGGCAGTGTCCTCGATGCTGAAGAAAAATATCGGCTATGTCAGTTCCCCTCCCTATCAACGTCTAAAAGCCGATATCCGGTATTATCTCAAACATCTTCCATCTATTCCCGAAGAATCGCCAGAAACCGATGATACCAATCCCACGCCATCACCTATTCCATCACATTCATGACAACCGACCTCAAGACCACCTCGCTCGAAACATCCCGTCTCTTAAGGAAGCGCAGATTCAACGAACCCGTATTGGCCTACTACGACACCGACGGGCAACTCTGTCAGACGGCAGATATGCCAGGCATCCGCATGAACAATCCAACTCACGACAAGGATGCACGGCATCAAGTATATGCAGCTCCCACCCTGCCACAAGCCCAACAATGGTTAAGGGAAAAGAAACGGTATGACGTGCTTGTCGACCGTGATTATTTCTATGGTAAAGTAGGAAAATACTATGCCAAAATCATCCGTCTGAAAGATGGCGCCATGAGCGAGACCGGCAAATACCGCCATTATGACCAAGCCTTAGAAGCTGGTTTGCTGAAGGCCTTGCGCACCATGTGATTTTGCAAGAACTCTTATCGTTACGATTTTTTATCTCTCACACATATGATTTCCATGTAAAAGAGGTAAAAACACACTTATTAACATTATTTATTACGGAAGTCCCAATAAAGATAACATTTTGATGTAATTTTGCATAGGAAAGCATAGAAATATCATTATCAACTAATAATTATGAACATTCCTTTAGTATTTTGGCTTGTTCCCATTGCATCGGTGTGCGCATTGGGTATGGCCTGGTATTTCTTCAAGCAGATGATGCGCGAGGACGAAGGCACACCAAGAATGAAAGAAATCGCTGAATATGTGAGACATGGCGCAATGGCGTATTTGAAACAGCAATACCGCGTGGTGCTCATCGTATTCATTGTGCTGGCTATCCTCTTCGCCTTCATGGCCTATGTATTACACTGGCAGAATCCCTGGGTTCCATTTGCCTTCCTGACAGGTGGTTTCTTCAGCGGTCTGGCTGGTTTCTTCGGTATGAAGACTGCCACCTACGCTTCAGCGCGCACCGCTAATGCAGCCCGCCAGAGCATGGATGCTGGTCTGAAAATCGCTTTCCGTTCAGGAGCTGTGATGGGACTTACTGTTGTCGGTCTCGGTTTGCTCGACATCGCCATCTGGTTTCTGGTGCTCAACTACTTCTATGAAGGAGACAAACTGGCCCTGATCACCATCACCACCACCATGCTGACCTTCGGCATGGGTGCCTCCACCCAGGCTTTGTTTGCCCGTGTGGGTGGTGGTATCTACACCAAGGCAGCAGATGTTGGAGCAGACATCGTGGGAAAGGTGGAAGCAGACATCCCAGAGGATGATCCCCGTAATCCTGCGACTATCGCCGACAACGTGGGTGACAACGTGGGTGACGTGGCAGGTATGGGTGCCGACCTCTATGAGAGTTATTGTGGCAGTATCCTCAGTACCGCAGCCCTTGGAGCCGTGGCTTTCGCTTTGGTCCCCGACATGCAGCTGAGAGCCGTCATTGCCCCGATGCTGATCGCAGCCGTCGGTGTATTTCTCAGTGTCTTTGGCATCTATCTTGTCAGGACCAAGGAAGGTGCTACGATGAAAGACCTGCTCCACTCCCTCTCTTTGGGTACGAATGTTTCCGCCAGTCTGATTGCCATAGCCACATTTATCATACTCTATCTGCTTGATATTGAAAATTGGCTTGGTCTGTCTTTCTCTGTTATCTCTGGATTGGCTGCAGGTGTGATCATTGGTCAGGCAACAGAATATTTCACCTCTCACTCCTATAAGCCCACCCAAAGAATCTCTGAAGCAGGCCAGACGGGTTCTGCCACGGTGATCATCAAGGGTATTGGAACAGGTATGATATCCACCTGGATTCCAGTGCTCACCATTGGTGTGGCTATCATCATGAGTTATCTTTGCGCCAACGGATTTGACCTCTCGATGAGTTCAAGCAGTCTGTCACATGGTCTTTATGGCATTGGTATTGCCGCTGTCGGTATGCTCTCGACGCTGGGAATCACTTTGGCCACTGACGCATACGGACCTATTGCCGACAATGCTGGCGGCAATGCAGAGATGAGTGAATTGGGTGAGGAGGTACGTCACCGCACCGATGCGCTCGATGCTTTGGGCAACACCACAGCAGCCACGGGCAAGGGCTTCGCTATCGGTTCAGCCGCATTGACCGCACTGGCACTGCTTGCTTCTTATATCGAAGAAGTGAAGATTGCCATGGAGCGCTCAGGCATGGAACTGACCAACCTCAAAGGTGACATGATCTCAGCTGCCAATGCCACGATCCCAGACTTTATGAACTACTTCCAAGTGAACCTGATGAATCCGAGAGTGCTGGTAGGAGCCTTTATCGGTGCAATGGCCGCATTCCTTTTCTGTGGCCTTACGATGGAGGCAGTGGGTCGTGCCGCCCAAAAGATGGTGGAGGAAGTTCGCCGTCAGTTCAAGGAAATCGCAGGCATCCTCGAAGGAACAGGCACACCCGACTATAAACGCTGTGTGGAAATTTCCACCCGTGCCGCCCAGCATGAGATGATATTCCCGTCGCTTTTGGCCATTGCCATCCCCATCGTTGTCGGTGTGCTTTTGGGTGTTGCCGGTGTGTTGGGTCTGCTGGTTGGAGGCCTTTCCTGTGGCTTTACCCTGGCTGTGTTTATGGCAAATGCCGGTGGCGCTTGGGACAATGCCAAGAAAATGGTGGAGGAAGGCAATTTCGGCGGCAAGGGCTCTTTTGCCCATAAAGCCACCATCGTGGGTGACACCGTGGGCGATCCCTTCAAGGATACTTCCGGTCCCAGCCTCAACATTCTGATCAAACTGATGTCGATGGTCAGTATTGTCATGGCAGGTCTGACGATTGCCTTTATGTAATCAATCCTCTTCTATACAATGATTTTGACAGGCAAGGATAAAATTCCTTGCCTGTTTTTCTTTGTGTATGAAACCCGAAATCCTTCAGCTGCAATAGGCCAGAAAACCTATTTGTGCACATTATCAGCACACTATATGGGGATGCGAGCAGCGATTTAACAATAATTAAACTTCCATATTGTCGTAAATATACAGATTAATTGTACTTTTGCATCCACAATTGACGACATATAAAATATTTACTTCATCATCCCTTGTCGTTTACACATACAGAGAGAGCGGCTGATGGAGAAAAAAGGTTATTATTCACTTTAATCAAAGTATCAACATGAGTCTTCCAGACGAGCATCACAGCAGCTCTTCCAGCAGCAGTAGCAGTAGCAGTCACCATCATCATCACCATCACAGTTCCAGTGGTAGAAAGCATCATCATCATGGTGATGATTCTGACCGTTTCAAGAGAAGAGGTCTTTCATCCATCAAACGCAGACGCATCATGGAGAAAGTCACATTCTGGACTCTTACCCTTATTGCTATCGGTGTTGTGGCCTATATGATTTATGTATATAAATACATGCCGGCCATTCATTACAAATAATGACAAGTAAATGCCTGTCAGCATTGATGTTGGCAGATACACACATGACGTATTGAAGGGGCTGTGCCGAATTTGGCGCAGCCCCTTCAATGCGTTATGTCCATTCACTTGGTGATCCTGAACCAGTCGGCCTCCAACCATCCTCGGTCGGTATTACCATCAGGCTCCACGCTCACCAGACCTATTTTTGCACCAATCCACTTGCCTTCACGCATGACGAACTCCTCGCCTGCCTCGCGATATTTCTTTCCATCAAGACTATATGAGAAGCGGCATTTTCCGTCGGAAACCTTCATCCGCAAATATATGTCGAGATGTATGCCTGGTTTATAGTCAATCATATCCTCGGCTGAGGCTTTCAATGTGGCAAGATCTTTCACTGTCTCCGGTTTATTTTTATCTGCCGCCTTGCAAATCACCTGCTGGAGGATGAACTCCTTGCCCACCCTTTTGGCCATGAGCGCTGAATAATCGAGTCCCATCATGATAATGCCTGCAGACTGATTATCAGCCTTGCTGGTAATCCTCACCTTTGCCGTAGCAGTAAAACGGTCTGCTGGTGTCTTTTGTAAGAGCATATTGGGCACATCCCACATATTCACAGACTCCTTGGCATGTTTGAAGTTGAACAACCTGAACGTGCCGAATGCCGTCGGCATGCCGAAAGTCTGCGCATAGTTGGCGTGCCACTGCCATTGCAGTCCCATCGTGGGAGAATTAAACTCATCACTTTCGACAGGATTAACCTTTTTCCATTCACCCCGTATTTTGGGTTTGCGGTAGGTGATCACGGGTTCTCCACAATAGTCATTGTCCTTGTCGATGCCCATCACCGGCCAATTGTCACGCCAAGTGACCGGCTGCAGATGCACCACACGGCCATAGCACTCCTTATCCTGAAAGTGCAGGAACCAGTCCTCTCCCATGGCAGTATGCACCCATCCTCCCTGATGAGGTCCGTTGACACTGCTTTTTCCTTGTGCAAGAACCACTTTCGACTCATAAGGTCCATAGGGTGATTTGGAGCGCATAGCGAGTTGGAATCCAGTGGGCACCCCCCCTGCCGGACACATGATCCAGTACCATCCCTCCCGCTTATAGAACTTAGGTCCCTCACAGGTACGGTTTTCTGTGCCGTTACCATCAAAGACGATTGTCGGTTGTGAGATAGGTGCAGTCCCCTCGGCATTGAGTTCTCTGACAGTCAACACAGAAGCGAAGCGAGACCGGCTATTCGCCCATCCGTTCACCAAATAACACCGTCCGTCGTCATCCCACAACGGACAGGTATCAATCATTCCTTTACCAGGAATGACGCAATGAGGTTTGCTCCATTTACCTGCAGGATCTTTTGTCTTGACCATAAAGACGCCATAGTCAGGATCTCCCCAATAGATATAGAATTCTCCCTGATGGTAACGGATACTGGGAGCCCAGATACCATTTCCATGGCTGGGTTTGTCGAACTCCTCGTGTGGAAGCAATTCATCCACAGCATATCCGATGATCTCCCAGTTGACAAGGTCGCGGGAATGCAGGATCGGTAATCCTGGAATACACTGAAACGAACTGGCCGTGAGGTAATAGTCATCCCCCACGACACAGACATCTGGATCACTGTAATCAGCATTGATAACAGGATTGGTAAAGGTGCCGTCACCATTGTCGGGTGCCCACACCAAAGAGCGATAATCATTTTGAGCTTGAATGGCAAGCGCCATCATCCAAGCCACCAAGAATAAAATTTTCCTCATTTTACAGATTGCTTTTAAATATTTGTTTTTCTTTTTCATGATTGTTTTTAAGTAATTAAGTAATCGTCTCTCTTTTTTATATATGCCTGATGTTATTTCAGCGACAAAGAATACGTGCCATTGGTCATCGATATCTGCATGGTAGAAAACTGCCCTTTTGTTCTTTCTGCCACGCTCAAGGCCACATGTCCCATTGTGCGGCGGTAGTTGAGTTCCACCAGAGGATGGAGCCAATATCCCTCATCTGATGACACGACCATCATATCCACTCCCCAAGGTATCTCAAGGGCTTTTCGGTCATCAAGGCTATCTTTTTGCATCATCTCACGAGCGACAGAAGTCATGAGGAAATCCCTTACTTCACAGATTACTTGCTCGGGCAGATACTGTCGCAGCATCTGCATTTTTTCTTCCTCAGAAGCCAAGATTCCACCAGTATACGCCGTTCCGTCGTTGGTGAATACAGACAAGCCTGAATAATTGACTGAACCGTCTTGTGTTGTTTCAAATTCAAGTGCAAAGTCCATCACACGAGGATAATATGGTTCGATGATTACACATCCCTGTTGCGCTATGACATTACGCACAAACCCCTCCTCGTTTACAGTCAACATGTCAGAGGTGAATCTCACCCCTCTCCCACTGCTGCTCCAGGGTGATTTGATGACCGAAGTCCGTCGTTGTCTCAACCAAGATCGCACCTGATTGATATCATTTGTGACCCATCTCTCTCCCACTGTCAACCTGATGTTGTCAACGATATCATGCAGCCAAGGCACAGAAGCCTGTCTTCCCGAACATCTCCTGATGCCATCCAAGGCACGGTCATCGGGCAACAGGGAACGATTGACCCCAACCTTTGATAATTGTCCGGCCACCATCTTGTCCCATCCCCACGGAAGCACCTTCATGATTTGCCGTTGGCAGTCTTTTAATTGCAAGAGTTGCTTCAGTGTGACCCACTTCACCTGCGGCAACCATTCTGCAAAGTCTGCGGCAGCTGCGGCAGCCCCCCTCACATCATCTACCAGAATCACATCCCCCTCCTGTGCCCAAAAAGCAGGAAGAAATCCCAGGTCATGTTGCAGTTGTCTCGCAGCATGGGGAGGACAATAATCGATGCCCTTTCCGGAAGCCAGCACTAAGTCGTGCCCAGGATTGAAAACATGCAAGACTCCAGCCATCATCAGGGAAATTAAGGCTATAATGAACCGGCACATGGCCACCTCATCAATTTTTGAGGCAAAATTATGAAAAAAAGATATATTTTGCAAACTACACTTGGCAAATTTAGAAATTAATATTATCTTTGCAAGGAATTAGGAGACAGGTAACAACTAACTGCCTTACAAGAGTAGCACACAATCAAGCATGGAGGCATTCTTCCGCACTCATAAGTATCTTTTAGAGCATACCAATGCTCCCGTCCGTCGTGGCCTGATGGACGAGATAGATTGGAATGACCGTCTGATCGGCATCAAGGGAACGAGGGGTGTTGGCAAGACAACCTTCCTGCTCCAATATGCCAAGGAGAAATATGGTGTCAACAACAGGGAATGCCTGTATGTGAACCTCAACAATTTCTATTTTCAGGAGCACGGCATAGAACAATTCGCTGCAGATTTTTACAATCAAGGTGGAAAGGTTTTGCTGATAGACCAAGTATTCAAACAGCAAGACTGGAGCAAGAGTCTTAGAGCCTGCTATGACAGATGTCCTCATCTGAAAATCGTCTTTACAGGTTCGAGTGTGATGAGGCTAAAGGATGAGAATCCCGAACTTAATGGTATTGTCAAGAGTTACAATCTGCGTGGGTTTTCTTTCAGAGAATTTCTCAATCTGATGACAGGCAATCAGTTCAAACCCTATACACTTGAAGAGATACTCGAAGATCATGAGCACATCATCAAGCAAATCCTACCCAAAGTAAGGCCTCAGGATTATTTTCAGGATTATGTACACCATGGTTTTTATCCATTCTTCCAAGAGCACCGCAATTACTCTGAGAACCTGCTCAAGACGATGAATATGATGACTGAAGTAGACATTCTGCTCATCAAACAAATAGAACTGAAATACCTCACCAGGATCAAGCGCTTGTTTTATGAATTGGCCGTTGACGGTCCCAAAGCCCCCAATGTAAGTCAGTTGGCCATAGATATTGAAACCAGCCGCGCCACGGTGATGAACTACATCAAATATCTGGCTGATGCCCGACTGATCAATATGATCTATCCCGTGGGCCAGAAATTCCCCAAGAAGCCATCCAAGGTGATGCTTCACAACTCCAACCTGATGTATGCCATCTATCCCAGCAAGGTAGAGCAACAGGATGTGATGGAGACCTTCTTCGTCAACTCCCTATGGAAAGACCACAAGGTGAACCAAAACAGCCATGAGAAGATCTTTTGGGTCGACGGGAATTTACGTTTCCGCATATGTGACGCGCAGCTATGCAACCGTCAGCGCACCCAGCCCGATGTGATCTATGCCCGTTACAATACGGAAGTGGGGAAAGGCAACCAAATCCCCCTTTGGCTTTTGGGATTCCTCTATTAACAAAGCATGATATTGAGAGACACTTATACACAAGTAAACATTTTCACATTTTTTAACCCTACAACAAATGTCAAAAGAAAAAAAATTTATCACTTGTGATGGTAATGAGGCCGCTGCCCATATCAGTTATATGTTCAGCGAAGTAGCCGCTATTTATCCCATCACCCCATCATCGCCGATGGCCGAGCATGTCGACGAGTGGGCAGCAAGAGGTCGCAAGAACCTGTGGGGACAGACCGTCTCCGTACAGGAAATGCAGTCAGAAGCAGGTGCCGCAGGTGCCGTGCATGGATCACTCCAGGCAGGTGCTTTGACCACCACATTTACCGCTTCTCAGGGTTTGTTGCTGATGATTCCCAACATGTACAAGATTGCAGGCGAACTGTTGCCCTGTGTCTTCGACGTGTCTGCCCGTACATTAGCCTCCCACTCTCTCTGTATCTTCGGTGACCACCAGGATGTCATGGCCTGCCGCCAGACCGGTTTCGCCATGCTCTGCGAGGGTTCTGTGCAAGAGGTGATGGACCTCACAGCCGTGGCCCACTTGGCATCTCTGAAGACTTGCGTTCCGTTCATCAACTTCTTCGATGGTTTCCGCACCTCACATGAGTACCACAAGATTGAGCGTCTTGACAACGAGGATATCCTCCCGCTGGTCGACGAAGCCGACATCAAACGTTTCCGCGACCGTGCGCTCACCCCAGAGCGTCCTGTCACCCGTGGTACCGCAGAGAATCCCGAGACATTCTTCACCCATCGCGAGGCTTGCAACGCCTATTACGACGCTGTACCCGAAGTGGTGGAAGAGTATCTGAAGAAAATCAGCGAAATCACAGGCCGTGAGTATCATCTCTTCTCCTACTATGGTGCAGAGGATGCCGACCGCATGATTATCCTGATGGGTTCTGCTTCTGACGCTGCCCGTGAAGCCATTGACCACCTGAACGCCAATGGAGAGAAGGTCGGTATGCTGAGCGTACATCTGTATCGTCCATTCTCCGTGAAGCATCTGTTGGCCTCTGTTCCTAAATCAGTGAAGCGCATTGCAGTGCTTGACCGTACGAAGGAGCCCGGTGCAGAGGGTGAGCCTCTCTACCTGGATGTGAAGTCTGCTTATTACGATGTGGAGGACCGTCCGCTGATCATCGGTGGCCGCTACGGTCTGGGTTCACACGACACCACTCCGGCACAGATCATCTCTGTATTCAACAATCTTGCCATGCCAGAGCCGAAGAACCACTTCACCATTGGTATCGTGGATGATGTGACCTTCACCTCACTGCCCGTCGTTCCCGAACTGGCCCTTGGTGGAAAGAGCATGTTCCAGGCTAAGTTCTACGGACTGGGTGCAGATGGTACTGTCGGTGCCAACAAGAACTCTGTGAAGATTATCGGTGACAACACTGATAAATATTGCCAGGCATATTTCTCCTACGACTCCAAGAAGTCAGGAGGCTTTACCTGCTCACACCTACGTTTCGGCGACGAGCCCATCCGTTCCACCTATCTGGTGACCACTCCCAATTTTGTGGCATGCCATGTGCAAGCATATCTCCATATGTATGACGTGACCCGTGGTCTTCAGAAGAACGGCACCTTCCTTCTCAACACGATTTTTGAGGGAGAGGAACTGGCACACTTCATGCCCAACAAGGTGAAGCGTTACTTTGCAGAGAACAACATCACCGTTTACACCATCAATGCAACAAAGATTGCTCAGGAGATCGGTCTTGGCAACCGTACCAACACTATTCTCCAGTCAGCCTTCTTCCGTATCACTCAGGTGATTCCCGAGGAATTGGCCGTGGAGCAGATGAAGAAATTCATCGTTAAATCATACGGTTCGAAAGGTGAGGACGTGGTGAACAAGAACTACGCCGCCGTTGACCGTGGTGGTGAGTACAAGGAGTTTGTGATTGATCCCGCATGGGCCAACCTGCCAGATGACGCAGTGGTTGAGGACGACGCTCCCGCCTTCGTCAAGGAAGTGGTACGCCCCATCAACGCACAAGCCGGCGACCTTCTCCCCGTCAGCAGTTTCACCAAGTTTGGTACCACTGATGGTTCATGGGAAGTAGGTACTTCTGCTTACGAGAAGCGTGGTGTGGAGGCATTTGTCCCCGCTTGGAACCTCGACAACTGTATCCAGTGTAACCAGTGTGCATACATCTGTCCTCACGCAGCCATCCGTCCGTTCGTTCTGACCGATGAGGAGTTGGCAGGTTATGCAGGCAAGACCATTGAGATGAAGGCCCCGAAGACCATGAAGGGCATGCATTTCGCCATCCAGGTATCCGTGCTCGACTGTCTGGGATGCGGCAACTGTGCCGACATCTGCCCGGGCAACCCGAAATTGGGCAAGGCTCTCACGATGGTTCCATTCAACCCCGACAGCGAGGTGATGAAGGCAGAGGCCAAGAACTGGGAATATTGTGTGAAGAACGTGAAGTCAAAGCAAGACCTGGTGGACATCACCAGCAATGTGAAGAACTCACAGTTTGCTCAACCGCTGTTTGAGTTCTCCGGCGCTTGCTCTGGTTGTGGTGAGACTCCATACGTGAAGCTCATCTCCCAACTCTTCGGTGACCGTGAGATGGTAGCCAACGCTACTGGTTGTTCATCCATCTACTCCGCCTCTATCCCATCGACACCTTACACCAAGAACGAGAAGGGTCAGGGTCCTGTGTTCAACAACTCCCTCTTCGAGGACTTCTGCGAGTTTGGTCTTGGTATGGCCCTCGGTAACAAGAAGATGAAGGAGCGCGTTGCCAAGTTGCTTGGTGAGGCTACCTCCAATGAGAATTGCCCTGCAGAGTTCAAGGCATTGGCCGAGGAATGGATTGCCAAGCGTGAGGATGCAGCAGAGACCAAGCGTCTGGCCGCTCTCATCAAGCCATTCATCGCTGGCGGTGCAGAGGCAGGTTGCGAACATTGCAAAGAGTTGCAGACATTGGAGCACTACCTGGTGAAACGCTCACAATGGATCGTTGGTGGTGACGGTGCTTCTTACGATATCGGCTACGGTGGTCTTGACCACGTGATCGCTACCGGTGAGGACGTCAACATTCTGGTGCTCGACACAGAGGTATACTCCAACACTGGCGGTCAGGCCTCAAAGGCCACACCACTTGGTGCCATCGCACAGTTTGCTGCTCAAGGTAAGCGCATCCGCAAGAAAGACCTTGGTATGATTGCTACCACCTATGGTTATGTGTATGTAGCACAGATTGCCATGGGTGCTGATCACGCCCAGTGTCTGAAAGCCATCCGCGAGGCAGAGGCATGGCATGGTCCTTCAGTGATCATCGCTTATGCTCCATGTATCAACCATGGTCTGAAGGCCAAGGGCGGCATGGGCAAGAGCCAGGCAGAGGAGAAGAAGGCTGTGGAGTGTGGCTACTGGCATCTCTGGCGCTTCAACCCCGCATTGATCGAAGAAGGCAAGAATCCGTTCTCACTCGACTCGAAGGAGCCCGACTGGAGCAAATTCCACGACTTCCTCATGGGCGAGGTACGCTATCTGTCAGTGAAGAAGGCTTATCCTAACGAAGCTGAAGAGTTGTTTGCCGAGGCACAACGTATGGCTCAGATCCGTTATAAGACCTACATCCGCAAGACTCAAGAAGACTGGAGCGAAGAGGCATAATCTCAGCTCTGTCTAAATACTAATCATTGTCCCGCCACCTTATTATATATTTAAGGTGGCGGGACTTTATTTTGCACTCCAAGAGTAAGAATGTGATAGTTTAACGAAAATATTTTTAAGTTAAATAATTCAAACAAAAGTAACATCTTTAGAAGATTATATCTACATTTGCGCCGAGAATTTTATTCAATATTGTTTTACTAAATCATTCAAAAAATGAAGAAATTATTTTTCGTTGCTATGGCCGCTGTTGCCATGACTTTTACCGCTTGTACAGATAAGCCCGCTGCACCTGCTGCACCTGAGACAGAGCCCGCTCCTGAGGTAGAACTCGTTGGAATCGACTCTATCAAGACCGTCATCGAGGCTGCTGACAGCACCACACTTTCCACTCTTCTGACCGAAGCACAGAGCAAGATTGACCAACTGAAGGGCATCGACGCTGCCAAGGCTAAGGAGTATCTGGCCAGCCTTCAAGCACTTCTGAAAGAGAATGCAGAGAAGATCAAAGCATTTGCCGGAACAGGTGCTGTTGCTACTGTTATCGACGCTGTGAACAGCCTGCCCGAGATTGAGGTTCCCGATGTGGCTGCTGCTGCTGATGAGGCTGTTGAGGCTGCTGGCGAAGCTGTGAAAGACGCTGCCGAGGGTGCAAAAGACGCTGCTGAGGGTGCTGTTGACGCAGTGAAGGACGCTGCTGGCGACGCTGCTCAGGCTGCTGCTGACAAGGCTGCTGAAGTGAAGGACGCTGCTGCTGACAAGGCTGCTGAGGCTGTTGACGCTGCTGCTGACAAACTGAAGGGCGCACTTGGCAAATAATTGCGGTTAAAAAGCATAGAAAAGAGAAATGATGACGCAGGCTCCCGATCGAGGAGCCTGCGTTTTTGTATCGTGCCGTCTGCTGATATCATCGTAAGCAGCAACATCGGATTCTCTGACAGCGAAGATTATTTGCCGAGGATATTGACATCCATCCGCTTGCACGGGAACATGAATCCCTTCTCTTTGAGTTGCTGATAGACCGTCTCGTTCATATAGAAATAGACCGTCCAGTAATCAGCACCCTTACACCAAGTACGCGTGTTGACGACGACACCCTTCTCAGCCAGTTCTGTCAGTCCGACCCATGGCTCAGCCACCACCTCGGAATCCTCTACAGGTCCTTGGATGATCAGCGGGCTTTGTGCCTGAATCTCACGGATAGACTTCTTCACTTCATCAAGATCTCCACCATAGGCAAAATGGAAGTCGAGGTCTACACGGCGATATTTCTCCGTAGAGTAATTCTTCAGGCTGCCAGTAGAGAGCCCACCGTTGGGAATGATGATGGTCTGTGCATCATTGGTACGGATGATGGTGTTGAAGATCTGAATTTCCTTGACCGTACCTTGGAAGCCCTGTGCCTCGATATAGTCACCCACCTTGAACGGTTTGAAAAGCAAGATCATCACGCCACCTGCAAAATTTTGCAGTGTACCGCTCAACGCTAAGCCAATCGCCACGCCAGCAGAAGCAAAGAGGGCGATGAACGAAGAGGTCTCTATGCCAAGGATGGAAATAACGACGATGGCCAAGAGCAACCAGAGCACCACGTTGACGATACTGGTCAGGAACGAATAGAGAGAAGGATCAACATTGCTCTTCTTGAGCATTTTCTTAATGACTTTGATAATCCATTTGATGATGGATTTTCCCACAAGGTAGACGACAATCGCTACAAGGAGATTCTTGCCAAAACTCAGTGCCCACTGTCCGAGCATCGAGTAAGTTTCTGGTGAAAAGATTTTTTCCAACATGGTAAAAGAATTAAAATTATTTGATTAAGGAAACAAAAAATGCCATGATTGATGCCATACGGTCTCAAATGGCAAATATAGCCATTTAAATTGAAAGTGAGAAAAATATCATCAAATTTTTTCACGGAATCCCCATCAGGCATCTATCAGTATCCTTATGGCATGAGAAGGTTTTAATACCTTATAAAACCTCAGGGTAAATAAAAATTTAAGGTCCTTAAAGTCTTAGCAGACCTTAAGGACCTTAAAAATCCTTTTGTGAGTATGCGATTGATGGATGGTGTGATCTATTAATTCTGCCCTTATCGGATGCGGTCAGTGCTTCTGACCAACTTCTCATCACTGATAATACCCCGCCGAGCCAAGAGATAGAAGATGATGGCCACTAACGGAAGCCATGTGGCAAAAGCAGGTTTGAATCCCATGCCACCATGACTGATCACATCACAGAAGACATAATAGCAATAAGCGGCGATCCACAAGCATATCAACACGATATTGAGCATGCAGAGAGAAGCCTGCAAAGGACGCTTGTTGTAGAGGAAGATGGTGAAAAGATTGATCGGACAGGTAAGCAGCAAAAGAGCAAAGAGCGGCCATACGATAAAAGACAGGCCCTCTTCTTGTCCGACAGCACACAAGTTGTACATCTCCACATCTCCCCCCATCCCTTCAGGATAAAAGAATCCGATGGGCAGACAGAGGCATGTGATGGTGACCACCAATGCCAGCAACAGGTAAACGGTCTGTATTCGCTGCAACATGTTTACTGATCTTTTGACGGATCACGCCAGAACACATTACCCTCAATGAACTCCTGAGTAGCGAGAAGAGTGGGCTTGGGAAGTTTCTCGTAATAACGCGAGATTTCTATCTGTTCCCTGTTCTCGAATACTTCCTCGAGAGTATCATTATAGGCAGCAAACTCCTGCAGTTTCTTGCTGAGATCTTGTTTGATCTCCATAGAGATCTGATTAGCTCTTTTAGCTATGATAGCCACGCTCTCATAAATATTGCCAGTATCGACACAAAGATCCATGATGTCGCGTGTAACGGTGTCGACCGGTGCTTTTGATTTTTTGTAATCCATATAGGTGATATTGATATTTAATGATGATTTCAGTTATGTGGAAAAATCCTTCTCAAGCGGTGGGGATATACGGATTAATCCTCCATGTTTGCGGTATATTTCTTACAATGCGCAATATATTTCTCCGCTGTTTTTTTATGAGGAGAGTCAGGATATTCATTGATGAAGCCATAACATTCATCCTCTGCGTCGCGGAAGCGGTCAAGTTTTCTTGCCTCCACACTTTGCTGGGCAAGTTCAAACTTACTCTTCATCACCAACAGAGCGAATTCTTCCCTTTTACGGCTATAAGGAAAATCCTTGATGGCATTTTGTGCCGTGATGATGCAGGCCTCGTAATTGCTTCCTCCACTCGTACAGTTTCCGAAATACGATCCGAGGTCGTAATAGAGTTTAGCTGAATAATACTCCTTATCCACAAGTTTGTCTTGCAGTTCATAGAGTTTTTCGTGAGCGACGTCTTTCAGCCGTGCGCCGGGAAACAGGTCAAGGTATTCCTGAAAAGCAGTGATGGCCGACATGGTAGGTGTCTGGTCAAGCCTTGGTTCCGGAGTACTCATATACAAGCTTTGTCCTACGTAGAAAGAAGCCATTTCCGCATAGGTACCACGAGGATAAGCCTGATAGTATCTTTTGAAATATTGTGCAGCAGTCTCATAATCTTTACCACAATAGGACGCCATGGCAAGCATAAACAAGCATTCCTGGCCATTTTCTTTTCCTTTCATGATAGTCACCACATCCTGCAGCAGCAACACAGCACGATTGTATTTCCCCTGAGCAAAGCATTCCTTGGCATATTCATACCTATAATCATAGTCACTTGACTTCAGTACCCTGTTAAACTCATTGCCGCAGCTGGAGAAGAACACCACTGTGCACAGAGAGATGAATAGAAACTTCTTCATATCACAGACTTTGAACTGCAAAATTACACATATTTCCATACATCTGCAAAAACGTATGCGAATTTTAGCAAAAAATTGCGTTTATCGCCGTTGTTGTCAGAATATTTTTTGTTATTTTTGCAATTCTGAACGTGCAAGTTATGGAATTCAGACTCACTTCCCAATATCAGCCGACAGGCGACCAGCCCTCTGCCATCCGCGAACTGACAGAAGGTTTGCTCCGTGGCGACAAAGCCCAAGTGCTTCTCGGCGTCACCGGTTCAGGAAAGACGTTCACCATCGCCAATGTCATTGCCCAAGTGAACCGCCCCACCCTGATTCTCAGTCACAACAAGACGCTTGCGGCCCAATTATATGACGAGATGCGCGGTTTTTTTCCTGAAAATGCCGTGGAGTATTATGTCTCTTATTATGATTATTACCAGCCTGAGGCCTATCTGCCCCACACAGACACCTACATAGAGAAAGATCTGGCCATCAACGAGGAAATCGACAGGTTGCGTCTCTCCGCCGTATCATCCTTACTCAGCGGTCGTCGCGACGTGGTGGTTGTCTCATCGGTATCGTGCATCTATGGTATGGGCGGTCCCACTGCCATGTCGGAGAGTGTCATCAACCTTCACCGTGGTCAGGTGCTCAACCGCAACATGCTGCTGCGCCGTCTTGTCGATGCCCTCTATGTAAGGAATGACATCGACCTGCAACACGGGAATTTCCGTGTGAAAGGCGACACCGTCGACATCTTCCTCGCCTATAGCGACAATGTGCTCCGCGTGACATTTTGGGATGACGAGATTGACGCCATAGAGGAAGTGGATGCCCTCACATTCCACCGTTTAGCCTCCTTTGAAGACTACCAGATCTATCCTGCCAACCTTTTTGTCACCACAAAGGAGCAGCAACAAATAGCTATCCGCCAGATACAAGATGACCTTGTGAAACAGGTGGAGTTTTTCCAGGAACAAGGTGACCCTATCAAGGCCAACCGCTTGAAGGAACGGGTGGAATACGACATGGAGATGATCAAGGAGTTGGGCCATTGTTCCGGTATCGAAAATTACTCCCGATATTTTGATGGCAGGCAAGCAGGCCAACGTCCCTACTGTCTGCTTGACTTCTTCCCCGATGATTATCTCATGGTGATCGATGAAAGTCATGTAAGCGTACCCCAGTTGAATGCGATGTATGGTGGCGACAGGGCGCGCAAACGAAACTTAGTAGAATACGGTTTCCGTCTTCCAGCCGCTTTCGACAACCGCCCGCTCCGCTTTGAGGAATTTCAGGAACTGACTCACCAGATTATTTATGTTTCAGCCACACCAGCCGATTATGAGTTGGCAGAGTCAGAAGGTGTGGTGGTCGAGCAACTGATCCGCCCCACGGGTCTGCTTGACCCCGACATAGAGGTTCGTCCCAGCGAAAATCAGATCGATGACCTGACCGATGAGATTCTCACGCGCGTCAAGCGTGATGAGCGTGTACTCGTCACCACACTCACCAAACGCATGGCAGAAGAACTGACCGAATATCTGCTCAACCATGACATACGGACCAACTACATCCACAGTGATGTGGCCACCCTCGACCGGGTAAAGATCATGAGCGACTTCCGTGCAGGCATCTTCGACGTGCTGGTGGGCGTCAATCTGCTCAGAGAAGGCCTTGACTTGCCCGAAGTGTCGTTGGTAGCCATCATCGATGCCGATAAGGAAGGTTTTCTCCGCAGTCACCGGTCTCTCACCCAGACAGCCGGGCGTGCTGCCCGTAATGTCAACGGCAAAGTCATCATGTATGCCGACACCATCACCGACAGCATGCAGAAGACCATCGACGAGACCAACCGCCGCCGCACGATCCAGATGCGTTACAACGAGGAGCATGGCATTACACCCCAACAGATTGTCAAAGAAATCAAGAGTGGTCTTGCCCCATCCTCCTCTCCCAAAGAGATACGGTCGAAAGGCTATGGAGATGCCTATATCGAGCCCGACACTAACCATATGGTGGCCGATCCCGTGATGCGCCACATGACTCCCGAGGAATTGTCTATTGCCATCGCCGAGAGCAAACGTCTGATGAATGAGGCCGCCAAACGCCTTGACTTCCTCCAAGCCGCGCAATACCGTGATGAGGTAATCAGACTGAGTGACCTTCAAGAACAGATGCAAGGCGAAAAGCGTTAATGTTAGCAAAAACTTTCTTCCTGTCAATTATTATTCGTAATTTTGCCCCAATAAAATCCAAACAAGTATGACTATGAGAAAAGCCATCATCGCATTGATCTTATGCTTCCCTCTTTGCAGCATAGCCCAAAACGGTTGGGAACGGCCTGACAACCAACCCGTCCGGCAGGAGCAAAAGACCTCACCAGAGGTGTATCAATATGAGAAATACCTGGGTAATGTGGTGCCCGAGGTCAACGGAGAGGTGGTGTGGGAAAAAACCTTCACCAGCGACAAGAATGCTCAAGATAATTACCAGACCATGCTCAACTTTCTCACAGCCATGACCAAGGAAGAAGGACAGTTGGAGCAGAGTGCCGTGACGCTTGTCAACAAGCAAGAACATATGATCGTATGTCATTTTGAGGAATGGATGGTATTTAAATCCACATTTATCTCGACAGACCGCACCCGTTTCATCTATACTCTTATCGCCGACTGCAAAGACAACAGTGTGAATGTGAAAATTATGCGCATACACTACCTGTATGACGAACTGAGAAATGGCGGCATACGCTATAAGGCGGAGGAATGGATTACCGACAAATGGGGTTTGAACAAGAAGAAGACACGTCTGGCAAAAGTCTCCGGCAAATTTCGCCGTAAGACCGTCGACCGTGTCGACGACATCTTCAACAACGTCCAAGTTTGTCTTCAAGCCAAATAAGCCATGCGACCAACAGAGACCGAAGAGCAGAATGGGCTGCAACCACCCATCCGCAAACACAGGCGCAAAGCAGACAGCGACCAGATGCTTGGTTTGCGCAATATCCTCAACATCATCTTCATGCTTCTGGCTCTCGCCGGTGTGGTGGTCTACGTATGGGTAGACAGCACCATCGGCACCTACATCGTACTAACGGCCATGGGTATCAAAATGGTGGAATGCTGCCTGCGAATGCTGCGGTGATCTCTATCCCCCTTGAATGAAGCGCACTAATCCCAACAATGTCGAAATGAAGAGAACATTTGTCTTTTGCCTTGCCGTCTTGCTCTTATCGCCCCTTTATGTCTTCGCCCAAGACTACAACAGTATGGACGAAGAAGGAAGGATACGTACAGCCGAAGAGAATAAAGACAAAAACAAAAAAGGTGACGGGAAAAAGGAAATTCCACGGGGCATGAGAGTGTGGACCGTCGACAGACTATTCGGTGACATAACACCAGCTGTACCCGACACCTTGCCGTATATGTATATGAACACCATTTTCACCACTGGTATGCATGGTGAATACAACACGACAGGCAATCTGGGAGCCGCTCGTATCAATCGTATCTTCACCGACAGGGAAACCTACGGAGATTTTATCTTTACACAGCCATACAGTTATTTCATCACCCAACCCGACCAATTTCATTTCACCAACACTTACTCTCCCATCACCAATTTGAATTTCAACACCTGCGGTAACCGAACCAATGGCGAAGACCATCTCCAAGCCATCTATGCAGTGAACGCTGGTAAGCGAATCGGTCTGGGCATGAAATTCAACTACCTTTACGGTCGCGGTTATTACCAGAACAACAGTTCTGCCCTTTTCAACTATACCTTATATGGTTCATATCTCGGCCATCGTTACCAAGCCCATCTTCTCATGAGCACCAATCACCAGAAACAAGCGGAAAATGGCGGTATCACCAACGATGACTACATCTCTCATCCCGAATTTTCCAATCACGATTACGGTGAGAATGAGATACCCACCATGCTTGAAGAGAACTGGAACCGCAACGACAACCAGCATGTCTTCTTTACCCACCGTTACAGTTTCGGTTTCAACCGTCAAGTTCCGATGACCGAGGATGAGATCAAAGCCAAGAAATTCGCCATCGAATCAGAAAAAGACAACAAAGCCAAGAAAGAGAAGGAAGAAGCACGGAAAAAAGCCATGAAAGCCGAGGAAGAGTTTGACGAAGAGGAATATGACCGTCAAGCCGCTCTCAGCAAAGAAGCATCCGACAACGCCCCACAAACAGTAGAGCCTAACGACACTGTCTGGATGAAAGACGAATACGTGCCGGTGACCAGTCTCATCCATACGGTAGAGTTTGACAACTACGAGCATATTTATCAGGCTTATAACAACCCCAAAGATTACTATTTGGCTACCTATCCCACCTTTTCGAAATATGTCGGCGACTCCATCTACGACGAAACCAAGCATTATGAGTTGCGCAACACATTTGCCATAGCCCTGCTCGAAGGATTCAACAAATATGCGAAGGCCGGTCTTAAAGCATTCATCACTCATGATCTGAAACGTTTCACACTGCCCGACACCGTCAGCAACCGATCGGTCTACAATCAACAAAACCTCATCGTCGGCGGTCATATCAGCAAGACCCAAGGCAAGACACTTCATTACCATGCACTGGGCAAATTCACCGTTTTAGGAGAGAATGTGGGAGACGTGCAGGTCGATGGAGGTGTAGATGTGAGTTTTCCTTTATTGGGCGATACCGTGCAGTTGGCCGCCAATGGTTTTTTCCATCTCACCGACCCCACTTTTTATTATACCCATTATCACAGCAAACATTTCTGGTGGGACAATAATGACCTGAAGAAAACGAGCCACACCCGTCTGCAAGGTAATTTTACTTTCCGCCGGACAGAGACCCGTCTGCGCGTGGCTGTCGACAATCTCACCAACTACGCCTATTTCTCTACCGATTATACCCAGTTAATTCAGGACGATAACTACATGCGACTGTTCAACACTGCCCGCCCCCGTCAAAGTGGCGAGAACATCGATATATTAACAGTCTCCTTAAGTCATCATTTCCAATGGCGTCTCTTTCATTTAGGCGCCGAACTGACCTATCAGAAATCAACCCATGACGGCATCATTCCCGTCCCCACGTTCAACGCCTACACCAATCTGTTTCTCAGGTTTAAGATAGCCCATGTGCTTGACTGCGATTTAGGTGCCGACATGAGATTTTTCACGAAGTATAAAGCCCCCGACTTCGTGCCCGGCATCTCACAATATGCGATACCAGACAATGCGGACAATCGGGTGGAGGTTGGCAACTACCCCATTATCAATGCTTACGCCAACTTCTTCCTCAAGCATGCGAGATTCTTTGTGATGATGAGCCACGTGAATCATTCCAGTGCCGGCAACAATTACTTTCTTACCCCCCACTACCCGATCAATTCACGTATTTTCCGCTTTGGTGTATCGTGGAACTTCTTCAACTGATAGGGTTATCCCCGTTCCTCATCATAAATTCTGTTGAAGACGACTTTCATTTGATCCGGGTGGGCGATCAGTTCACGCAACTCTTTGAGTTTTTCTTCATTGGAAGAGCCAGGCAACCATAATTTGATATATCCATGGATGGAGTATTTGGCATCCATGTGCTGCATGAAGCGCTGCCATTGCTCTTCTCTGCCTTTGTCTGGTTCGTGTGACAATCCAAATTGTATCGTACGCCGGATCACGGTTTCCGGACTCATATCACGGTCTGCTTCGGCCACGATCTTTCCATAGATACTCCTTGGTGCGTGGGATGCCGACGCACGGTGGTCCTCCACCGCCTCGCGCATCACCTGCAATTGCTGTGGTGAGAACCATTTCTGCAACCTGCGGTCGGCAGCCAAGATCTTCCCACTGGTGAGATGATGGATAGCCCTCGGTCCTTCCAGTCCCAAGTCATGATAAGCCGCGATCACATAGACCATATTGGCATCAGCCCCAAATGTCTGTGCCAGTTTCATCGACCGTCTGATCACCTGGGTAACATGCGACAGGTTGTGAGCTTGATCGAAATGATTGTATCTTGGAAGCACGTTCACTTCCACAAATTCCATTAAATCCAGGCTAACTTTTTTATCGGTCATACTTCAAGATTTGAGAAGAACAAAGGTTATGCAAAGATAATGATTTTTGACGTATTACCAAAGAAAACACATTTTCTTTCACCTCTATCATCCATAAATCCCCAAAAATGTTTACTTTTGCATAACCAACATTTCTGGTGATGCAAGATTCCGAAATACGTCTTAATTCTTTCCGCGCATGGTTTTTGGCAGCCCGTCCCAAGACACTGACAGGTGCCGCTGTCCCAGTGATGATCGCCCTCTCTCTGTCATGGAGCGACATGGGTGGCCACCTTCGTTGGTTGCCAGCCATCCTCTGTCTGCTGTTTGCCTTTATCATGCAGATCGACGCCAATTTCATCAATGATTATTTTGATTTCAAGAAAGGCACCGACGACGAGTTCCGTCTGGGTCCGAAACGAGCCTGCGCCCAAGGATGGGTGACACTGGGCAGCATGCGCAAGGCCATCCTCACCACCACGCTGTTGGCCTGTCTTACAGGTCTTCCCCTGATTCTCTATGGTGGATGGTCAATGGTGGCCGTCGGTCTGTTGTGCGTTGTGTTCTGCTTTCTCTACACCACCCATTTATCTTACTTGGGCTTGGGCGACCTGCTCGTATTGGTCTTTTTCGGTCTGGTACCCGTATGCTGTACTTATTATCTTCAAACTGGCCAGGTGACCGGTTTGGCGGCAATCGCCTCATTGGCCTGTGGCCTGGTGATTGACACCCTGTTGGTCGTGAACAACTACCGCGACCGTGACAACGACCGGCGCACTGGCAAGATCACATTGATTGTCAGGATTGGAGAAAGCAACAGCGAACGGCTTTACCTCGCCTTGGGTATCATCGCCTGTCTGTTGGGCATCTGTTTTCTTGTCAACGGGTATCCCTGGGCATTTCTGCTGCCCTTGGTTTATCTGTTGCTTCACATCTTCACCTATCGCCGGATGTTACGGATCAAAAAAGGCAAACAGCTCAATGACATTCTCGGCGAGAATGCCCGGAATATGTTTATTTACGGGTTGTTGACATCCATCGGTCTGCTGATGGGATAAGGATAGCGTAGCGATCACCACGCCTGCGCTATCACAAGGCCTAAATCCGCTCTTCTGTGGTCACCTGGTTAGCCTGATCCTCCACAGGTTCGTTGATGTAATTGAGATAAAGCCATGCCAAGATAGCCAAGAGGATGGCAAAGACCACTGTTTTGATGATGCAGCCAGCCACTTTTTTGATAATGATGAAGGCAACGATGGCAGCGATGACGGCAAAGGCGATATAGGCGATTTGATCAGAACTGAGATCGAGTAATTCCATTCGACAGAAAATTATTTAAACAAGTTTTTGAAATCCTTTGGTATCAGTGCCTCAAACTCCATGCGCTCATGAGTCACCGGATGATAGAAGCACAGCAAGTAAGCGTGTAGACAGAGACGGCGCAAGGGATTGTCACCATTGCCATATTTGACATCCCCACACACGGGATGCCCCATGTCAGCGGCATGCACACGGATCTGGTTCTTCCGACCCGTCTCCAACTTGAACTCCACCAGAGAATGGTCTGTGGTGCGTGCCAAGGTATGGAAATGTGTCACGGCATATTTCCCACCATTGTCAACAGGTGAGGAATAGGTGATGTAGGCTTTATTGTCTTTAAGCCAGTTGGCAATCGTCCCACCATCCGGCTGCACCTCACCCGACAAGACAGCGACATATCGCCGGTCATAGACAATATTATGCCATTCATGTTCCAGGATCTGTTCCGTCTCCATATCCTTGGCATATACCATCAGTCCGCTGGTGTCGCGGTCCAGTCTGTGTACGACATGCGCTCTACATTTCTGATGTGACTTGTGGAAATAATCATCGAGCACCGATTTGACGTTGAGAGAAGAATGTCCTGCCGCCATGGAGAGGATACCTACTTCCTTCTCGACCACCACCAAATAGCGGTCCTCGTATACGATTTTCACATAGCGGCTTTTGAATGTGTCGTTACGTTTCGATTTACTCACCGCCACCTTCATCCCAGGGCGGAGGGGGAAATCAAACTGGGTGACCATTTTTCCGTCTACTTTAATGCCCCGCCCTTGGAGAGTAGCCTTGATTTTTGAGCGGCTCTGTCCCTTGATGGTCTGCATGAGAAATTCCAGCAACGGAGCCTCATGATCTACGACATAATGGTCGTATTCAGGTGATTGATGATAGTTTCTTTTCATACCCGATTATAAAGACTTTCTGCAAAGATAGTGCAAACCGAGAGGAATGCAAAGCAAAATACGAAGTTTTTTGCTTTCATTCCCGAGGCGCAGCCTATCTTCGCTCAAAGAGCAAAGATCAAGTGCAAACCGAGAGGAATGCAAAGCAAAATACGAAGTTTTTTGTTTTCATTCCCGAGGCGCAGCCTATCTTCGCTCAAAGAGCAAAGATAATGAAAATCCGATTAAGCGTGTAAATAGAAAATTAATTTGCTTTTTGCTCACTAAATCAGATTTTTGCAGTACCTTTGCAGGCAAAAAGGGGATGAAGGAGTTTCTTTATTCCCAAAAATCACATTATTTTTATTGATACGAATATGATCACAGTCACCAATCTTGCCATCCAATTTGGCAAACGAACCCTATACAAGGACGTCAACATCAAGTTCACCGCCGGCAATATCTATGGCGTCATCGGCGCCAACGGTGCGGGAAAATCCACACTGCTGAAAGCCATCAGCGGCGAACTGGAGCCCAACAAGGGAACCGTGGAGTTGGGGCCAGGAGAACGTCTGTCCGTGCTCGACCAGGATCACTTCAAATATGACAATTTCACCGTACTTGACACCGTGATGATGGGACACCAGCCTCTGTGGCAAAACATGAAAGAGCGCGAGGCGCTCTACATGAAAGCCGATTTCAGTGAAGAGGACGGCAACCGAGTGGCAGAACTGGAGGAGAAATTCGCCGAGATGGACGGCTGGAATGCGGAAAGCAATGCCGCCATGCTGCTGTCCAACTTAGGTATTAAAGAAGTGCTGCACACCAAACTGATGAGTGAATTGTCCAACAACGAGAAAGTGCGCGTGATGCTTGCCAAAGCTCTTTTCGGCAACCCCGACAACCTGTTGCTCGACGAGCCGACCAATGACCTTGACCTCGACACCGTGCAGTGGTTGGAGGAATATCTGAGTAATGTGGAGCAGACCGTGCTGGTGGTCAGCCACGACCGACACTTCCTGGATGCCGTGAGCACCCAGACGGTCGATATCGACTTCGGCAAGGTGACCGTCTTTGCCGGCAACTACTCCTTCTGGTACCAGAGCTCACAACTCGCCCTCCGCCAGGCTCAGAACCAACGTCAGAAAGCCGAGGAGAAACGCAAGGAACTGGAGGAATTCATCCGTCGTTTCTCCGCCAATGTGGCCAAGAGCAAACAGACCACCAGCCGGAAGAAGATGCTTGAGAAACTCAATGTGGAAGAGATCCGCCCGTCGTCACGCAAATACCCAGGCATCATCTTCACGATGGAGCGCGAACCCGGCAACCAAATTCTTGAGGTAGAAGGTCTGAAGGCCACCGACACCGACGGAACAGTGCTCTTTGACAATGTGAGTTTCAACATCGAGAAAGGTCAGAAGACCGTCTTCCTCAGCCATAACCCCAAGGCGATGACCGCCCTTTTCGAGATCATCAACGGCAACCGCCAGGCTGATGCCGGCACCTATAAATGGGGCATCACCATCACCACCGCCTACCTGCCCCTCGACAATACTGAATTCTTCAAGAGCGAACTCAACCTTGTCGACTGGCTCGGACAATTCGGTGTGGGCAACGAGGTGATGATGAAAGGCTATCTCGGACGTATGCTCTTCAGCGGCGAGGAAGTGCTCAAGAAAGTCAACGTACTCAGCGGAGGTGAGAAGATGAGATGTATGATTGCCCGCATGCAACTCAAAAATGCCAACTGTCTCATCCTCGACACCCCCACCAACCACCTCGATCTGGAAAGTATCCAGGCATTCAACAACAACTTGGTAGCATTCAAAGGCAATATCCTGTTCTCCAGTCATGACCATGAGTTTATCCAGACTGTCGCTGACCGCATCATCGAACTGACCCCAGTAGGCACCATCGACAAACTGATGCAATACGACGACTACATCTATGACGATGCCATCAAGGCACAAAAGGCCAAGATGTATGGCGAAGCATGACAAATCTAAAAATAAGAGAAAAATAAAGCGACTTGCCAAGCCTTTTTCAAGTTTGGCAAGTTTTTTGCTGCATGAGAAGAAGAACAAAAACGCTAAAGACATGGAAGAAGAAAACAAAAAAGAGATAGACGAGCTTCAAGAAAATGAGGCCACTCCACAGGAAGAAACCGCAGAAGTCAACGATAAGGAAGCATCAGACAACGTTGATGAGAAACCGCAAGAAGAACCAGCCGCCGCAGAAGAGGAGAAAGATCCTTTGAAGGAGGCACAGAAAAAGATCGACGAGCTCAACGACCGTCTGCTGCGCAAAATAGCAGAGTTTGACAATTACCGCAAGCGCACCGTCAAGGAGAAAGCCGACCTGATCCTCAACGGAAGCGAGAAGACCATCATCAAGATCCTTCCCGTGATTGACGATCTCGAGCGGGCCATTGCCAACAACCAGAAGACAGACGACGTGGAAGCCCTTCGTGAGGGTTTTGACCTGATTTACAAGAAGTTCATCAAAATATTGGAAGGCGAAGGTGTAGAACGCATCGAAACCGAGAACAAGGATTTCAGCACCGACTATCACGAAGCCATCGCCATGGTTCCCGGTATGGGAGACGACAAAAAAGGCAAGGTGATTGACTGTGTTCAGACAGGTTACACCCTCAATGGGAAGGTCATCCGTTTTGCCAAAGTGGCTGTGGGACAATAATAGACAACAATGGCAAACAAGAGAGATTACTACGAGGTACTTGGTGTGAGCAAGGATGCCACCGAAGACGAGATCAAGAAAGCATACCGCAAGATCGCCATCAAATATCACCCCGACCGCAATCCTGACGACAAGAACGCGGAAGAGAAGTTCAAAGAGGCCGCCGAGGCATACGATGTGCTCCACGACCCCCAAAAGCGCCAGCAGTACGACCAGTTTGGTTTTGACGCCCCAGGTGGTTTTGGCGGTTTCAGCAGCGGAGGATTCTCCATGGACGACATCTTCCAGATGTTTGGCAGCGTCTTCGAGGGCGGCGGTTTCGGCGGATTTGGCGGTTTCGGCGGCAGTCGTGGCAACAGCCAACGGAAGTTCCGTGGCGGTGACCTGCGCTTGAAAGTCAAGCTCTCCCTTCAGGAAGTATCCACCGGTGTGACCAAGAAATTCCGTGTGAAGAAAGACGTCACTTGTCCTCACTGCCACGGTAGTGGCGCTGCTGCCGGCAGCGGTGCGGAGACCTGCCCCACCTGTCATGGCAGCGGTTATACCATCCAGACAAAGCAGACGCTTTTCGGGGTGATGCAGACCCAAGGCACCTGCCCCACCTGCCATGGTGAAGGCAAGGTGATCAAAAACAAATGTAAAGAATGCGGCGGTGACGGCGTAGTGAAAGGCGAGGAAGTAGTGGAGATCAACATTCCTGCCGGTGTCGCCGACGGTATGGTACTCACCGCCCAAGGCAAGGGTAACGCCGGTCCCCACAACGGTATCCCCGGAGACATCCAAGTGTTCATCACAGAAGAGTCCAACGACACCTTTGTCCGCCAAGACAGAGACTTGATTTATAATTTGCTGCTCGACTTCCCCACCGCCGCCTTAGGAGGTGAGGTGAAAATCCCGACCATTGACGGCAAGACCCTCAAGATCAATCTGGAACCCGGGACACAGCCTGGCACGACCAAGCGTCTTCGCGGTAAAGGTCTTCCCGCCGTACAAGGTTACGGCTCCGGCAATGGCGACATTATCGTCAACATCAGCGTGTATGTGCCCAAGACACTCTCACGCGAAGAGAAAGCGGCATTGGAGACGATGCGGCATAGTGACAATTTCCAGAGCGATAAGAGTACCAAACAAAGCATCTTCAAGAGATTCAAAGATTACTTTAATAATTAGTTGCAAGCCGTTATTCAACAAGCGTTTACCCATCTGGCCACGTTCGTTTTCAGATGAACTACCAACAGACCGTCACCTACTTATTCAATAGCACCCCAGTCTTCGAGAAGATTGGGGCTGGTGCGTATAAGGAAGGGTTGTCGACAACGAAAGCACTGGATGAGCATCTGGGACATCCCCACCGCCATTTCAAGACCATCCATGTGGCAGGCACCAATGGCAAAGGATCTGTCTCCCACACTTTGGCAGCCATCCTTCAGGCAGCAGGTCTGAAGGTCGGCCTCTTCACCTCACCCCATCTGGTGGATTTCCGCGAGCGCATCCGTATCAATGGACGGTGTGTCAGCCAACGGTTTGTCATCGATTTTGTCCGTCAGCACCGGTCATTTTTCGAACCCCTCCACCCCTCCTTCTTTGAGTTGACGACAGCCATGGCTTTCGACTATTTTGCCCGTCAGCATGTCGACATCGCCATTATTGAGGTGGGGCTCGGCGGCCGTCTTGACTGCACCAATATCATCACGCCCATCCTCTCCGTCATCACCAACATCAGTTTTGACCACACGCAATTCCTCGGTGACACCTTGTCGAAGATCGCCGGTGAGAAAGCCGGCATCATCAAGCAAGGCGTGCCCGTGGTGATTGGTGAGAGCACCGACGAGACCCATCCCGTCTTCGAACAAAAAGCCAAAGAGATGAATGCGCCGATCATCTTTGCCGAAGACGATCCCGTTGTCACTGATTCTGAATACCTGCCAGGCGGTGGACGAGTCTACCACCTCACACCTTCCATCACCAATGATCCGCAGAATCCTTGCCACATGAGTACGCTCCGTGGTGAGTTGGGCGGAGATTATCAGGAAAAGAACACCAATACCGTGCTGAAAGCCATCAACCAGCTCACCAGCCTCCTCCCTGGCATCACGACCCAGGCAGTGGAACATGCCTTTGCCCACGTCTGCGAAATGACCGGACTGACGGGCCGTTGGCAACAGACTGGCAGTCATCCCACCATTGTCTGCGACACCGGTCACAACGTTGGCGGCTGGCAATATCTTTCCAAACAACTGAAGTCACAACCCTGTCACCGGCTAAAGATGGTTTTCGGAATGGTGGACGACAAAGATATCGATACGGTGATGGACATGCTCCCCACAGATGCCGATTATTATTTCACCAAGGCCAACAACAAGCGCGCCATCAGCGAGCAAGAAGTACTGGCAAAAGGCCTTGCACATGGTCTAAAGGGAACAGCATACCCCACCGTCAGTGCTGCTGTGGATGCAGCCCTTGCGGCATCCACCCCAGAAGACTTCATTTTTATCGGAGGGAGCAGTTATATTGTCGCTGATTATTTAGAGAAAAAGCGCCATTCCTCCTCCCCCTCTGCCGATTAATCTCCACAGGTCCATTCAAAACATACTGCTATTCTGACACCAATCCAGAAGGCCGAATAGGGTTTAATAGTTTTTAACATTTTCAGAAAAACACTTTTTAGATGTTTCTTTTGTAAATGTCGTTTTTTTTGAGTTATTTTGCAGACTACATAGTAACTAAAACCCTATTATTATGAACACAGCAGAAACAGAAAACCTGTGTGGCCTGAGAAGAGAGAACTTCCAGACCACTATCAACGGCAAAGACACCGATTTGTATATTCTTAAGAACAGTCTTGGCAATGAAGTAGCCATTACCAATTATGGTGGCGCCATTGTAGGCATCATGGTACCCGACAGAGACGGCAACATCGCCAACGTCATCCAAGGCTATGACAACATCCAAGACGCCATCAACGCATCACAACCTTATTTGTCGACCCTCATCGGCCGCTTCGGCAACCGCATTTGCCGCGGACAGTTCCGTCTGCGCGGCAAGGACTATCAGTTGGCCATCAACAATGGTCCCAATGCCCTCCATGGCGGTCCGAAAGGTTTCCACGCCCGTGTATGGGATGCCATCCAGATGAATGACCAGACATTGGTGCTTGAGCTCATCTCCGCCTATGGCGAGGAAGGCTACACCGGCGAGGTGAAGGTGACTGTGGTCTATACCTGGACCAACGAGAACGAGTTGATGATTGAATACCTTGCCACGACGAACAAGATGACCATCATCAATCTTACTAATCATGGTTTCTTCAGTCTGACAGGTATCGCAGACCCCACCCCCACCATCGAGGACTTGGAGTGCGAAATCAACGCCGACTACTATCTGCCCATCGACGAGACTTCCATCCCCACCGGTGAGATCCGCTTCGTGAAGGACACTCCTTTCGACTTCCGCACCCCGAAACCCATCGGTCGCGACATCGACGCCGACAACGAGCAGATCCGCAACGGTTCGGGCTATGACCACTGCTATGTCCTCAATAAGCGTGAGGAAGGCGAATTAAGTTTTGCTGCCCGCATTTATGAGCCGAAGAGCGGCCGCACGATGGATGTTTACACCACCGAGCCTGGTGTGCAAGTCTACACCGACAACTTTGGCCAGGGAGAGAAGGGCCAGAATGGCGCTACCTTCCCCCGTCGCAGTGCCATCTGCTTCGAAGCCCAACATTTCCCCGACACCCCGAACCATCCCTATTTCCCCTCCGTGGTGCTGAAACCAGGTCGTCGCTACAAGCAGAAGACGATTTATCAGTTTGGTGTTAGGAAATAAAGGACCTCACACCCTTCCTTGTCGCTGTTGGTCATCAAGACACATTGTCTTCATGACCAACAGCCGGTAAGGGTCATCATCAAGAAATATTATCTAACCATTTTACACAACAATGAGCAAACAAAAACAAAATGGAAGCGTCATCGCCATTGTGACGATGTTCTTCCTCTATGCAATGATTTCTTTCGTCACCAATCTTGGTGCCCCCATCGGTGTCATCTGGAAAAACCAGCCTGAGATCGGTGGCAGCAACGTGCTTGGTATCATGGGTAACTTCATGAACTTCTTTGCCTATCTGTTCATGGGTATCCCCGCCGGCAAGATGCTCACCAAGGTCGGTTACAAGAAAACCGCCCTCATCGGTATTGCCGTAGGTTTCTTTGGAGTCCTTATCCAATACCTCTCAGGTTTTTCTGGCGGTATTCCCGGTTTCTGCATCTATCTGCTGGGTGCTTTCATTTCCGGTTTCTCCGTCTGTATTCTCAACACCGTGGTCAACCCGATGCTCAACCTGCTTGGTGGTGGCGGCAACCGTGGCAACCAGCTCAACATGATTGGTGGCACGCTCAACTCCCTGTCAGGTACGATGACCCCGATGCTTGTTGGAGCTCTGATCGGTACGGTGACCGCTTCAACGAAGATGGCCGATGTGAATCTCGTGATGTTCATCGCCATGGCAGTCTTTGCCTGTGCATTCTGCATCCTGCTATTCATACCGATTGAGGATCCTGAGATGGGCAAAGTGACAGCCGACACTGTATTCGAGCATTCTCCCTGGTCATTCCGCCATACCCTTCTTGGTGTTATCGCCATTTTTGTCTATGTAGGTGTAGAGGTAGGCATTCCTGGAGGTCTGAACTTCTATCTTTCCGACACCAGCGCCAATGGAGCATGGGTGAATCCCGAAGCTGTGCTTAATGCCGCCACGATTGGTGGTGCCGTAGCCGCCATGTATTGGTTGCTCATGCTTGTGGGCCGTCTGGTATCCAGTGCCATTGCCGGTAAGGTGTCATCCCGTCAGATGATGCTGTGCACCACCACTGTTGCTATGGTGCTGATTGTGGCAGCCATGCTGACCCCGAAATCCGTGACAGTCAACATGCCTTTGGTGAAGATTTTGGAAGGCAGCGTAGAGATGATCACTGTTCCGATGAGCGCCCTCTTACTTGTCTTATGCGGTCTCTGCACCTCTGTGATGTGGGCCTCTATCTTCAACCTTGCTACCGAGGGTCTGGGCAAATATACCGCACAGGCATCCGGCATCTTCATGATGATGGTCGTGGGTGGTGGCGTTCTCCCTGTCGTGCAGAATTTCTTCGCCGACTTTATGGGATATATGCCAAGTTACTTTGTTTATCTGCTTGCTGTAGCCTATATGTTCTACTATGCCCTCATCGGCTGCAAGAATGTGAACAAAGACATCCCAGTAGACTAAAATCTAGGAAGGCCTAGGATATTCTAGAAATATTTAGGAAAAACTAGGCAATAATCTCCAGTAAAAAAATTAGAAACCAATCAATACAAACAACACAAACATGGATATCGAATTTGTAAGAAGCCGTTTCATCAAGCATTTTGATGGTCTGACCGGCAACATCTATCATTCACCCGGACGTATCAACCTTATCGGCGAGCACACCGACTATAATGGTGGTTTCGTGTTTCCTGGCGCAGTAGACTGCGGTATCATGGCCGAGATGCGCCCCAACGGCACAGAGAGCACCATCCGTGCATACTCTATCGACCTGAAAGACCGCGTGGACTTTGACTTCCACGATGGCCAAGGCCCCCGTGCCACCTGGGCCCGTTTCATCTACGGCATGGCCCTGGAAATGGAAGCCCTCGGTGTACCTGTAAAAGGTTTCAACATCGCTTTTGCCGGTGATGTGCCTCTTGGTGCAGGTATGTCGTCGTCAGCAGCCATGGAAAGTTGCTTTGGCTGCGGTCTCAACGACCTCTTTGGTGAGAATAAGGTGTCGAAATGGGACATTGCCCTCGCAGGTCAAGCCACAGAGCACAAATACATCGGTGTGAACTGCGGTATCATGGACCAATTTGCCAGCGTCTTCGGCAAAGCCGGACATCTGATGCGCCTCGACTGCCGTTCACGCGAGTTTGAGTATTTCCCATTCAACCCCGTGGGTTACAAACTGGTACTTCTCAACTCCTGCGTGAAACATGAACTGGTGGGCTCACCATACAACGACCGTCGCAATTCCTGCGAGAACGTGGTGAAACACATCGCCGCCAAGCATCCGGAAGGCAAATTTGAGACCCTTCGTGACTGCACATGGGAACAGCTGGAAGAAGTGCGTGCCGAGGTAGGCGAAGAAGACTACACCCGTGCCCACTTCGTGCTCGGTGAGAAAGACCGTGTGCTGGCCGTTTGCGACGCACTGGTTGCCGGCGACTATGAGACCGTAGGTCAGAAGATGTACGAGACCCACTACGGCCTGAGCAAGGAGTATGATGTGAGCTGCGAGGAACTTGATTTCCTCAACGACATCGCCAAAGCCAATGGTGTCACAGGCAGCCGCATCATGGGTGGTGGCTTTGGCGGATGCACCATCAACCTGGTGAAAGATGAGCTCTACGATCAGTTCATTGCCGACGCCAAGAAAAAATACTTCGAGAAATATGGCAAGGAGCCTCAAGTAATCAATGTGGTGATTGGTGACGGCTCACGCAAACTCTGCTAATCACAGTCAAACGAACATCGGCGGGAAAGGCCTCTAAAAAGAGCGCACTTCTCGCCGATTTTGTTTTCGATACCCTCCAAAAATACGCATTGAAATATCATTTTTTCCTATAAAAAAACCTTTGCACAGCCTAAAAGTGTCAAAAATACACTTTTATGTTAAAAAACATACTATTTATTTTGCAAGTTTCAAAAATAAATTGTATTTTTACACCCAAATAATATCATCTATCAAAAACCTATCTTATGAAGAACTTAAAAGGCATTGTTTTGGGAGCAGGAATGGCACTTGCCATGCTCTCCGCCTGTACGACAGGCAACGAAGTAAATCTCACAGTATCCAAACTTGATCCAGCCCGTTTCGACACGATCATCAACGACAAACCCGTGAAGTTGTATGTGTTGAAGAATGACAATGGCATGGAGGCATGCATCACCAACTATGGTGGCCGTATCGTCTCTCTTGTCGTGCCCGACAAGGACGGCAATCCCACCGATGTAGTGCTTGGCTATGACAACATTGCCCAGTATGCCGACACCATCAACAGTCCCAGTGACTACGGTTCATCCGTGGGCCGTTATGCCAACCGCATCAACGACGGCAAGATCACCGTTGCAGGCAAGACCTATCAGTTGACCCAGAATGACACCGGCAATGGTGCCAAGCACTGTCTGCATGGTGGTGGAAATAGCGGTTGGATGCACAAAGTGCTTGATGCCGAGCAGGTAGATGCCACCACGCTGAAGTTAACCCTTGTATCCCCTGATGGCGACAACGGATTCCCCGGCACAGTGACCGCCACCACCACTTACAAGTTGACCGCCGACAACACCCTTGACATTGTTTTCGAGGCCACTACAGATCAAGAGACGATCGTCAATATGACCAACCACAACTATTACAACCTGAATGGTGACCTGTCAAAGGAAGGCATGGATATGGTACTCTATGTGAATGCCGACAACTTCACCCCGTCTGACGCCTCCTACATGACCACAGGCGAGATTGCCCCCGTGGAAGGCACTCCGATGGATTTCCGCACTCCCGCTGCCATTGGCGAGAAGATGGACACCTCCTATGTCTACATCAAGAATGCCACCGGTTATGACCACAACTGGTGTCTGAACACCTATAAGGACGGCAAAGGTGACGACACACAAGTCTGCGCTTCCCTTTATTCCCCGAAGACAGGTATCTTCATGGAAATGTTCACCAATGAGCCAGGTGTGCAGGTATACACAGGCAACTTCCAGGGCAACGGTGTTCCAGGTAAGTTTGGTGTGCTCTATCCCAAGCATGTGAGTGTCTGCCTTGAGAGCCAGAAGTATCCCGACTCCCCCAACAAGAAGGACTGGGTACAGCCAACGCTGAAACCCGATGAGAAATATTACAGTCACGCTGCCTACAAATTCTCCGTGAAATAAGCAATAAAAAATAAAACAAAAACAACAACTACTATAACAATACTGACAGTATGAATTGGAACACAAAAGAATTTATTTGGATTGACTGGCTGGTAATGGCCATCGGAATTTTGGCCGTCATTTGGTTGGTTTATCGTGCCATCAAGAAAGACAAGGAGAAGATGGCGGGTGCAGACTCTCAGGATTACCTTTTCGGTAAGGGCGAGCCCTGGTATGTCATCGGTATGGCTATTTTTGCAGCCAACATCGGTTCTGAGCATTTGGTAGGACTTGCCGGCACTGGCGCTAAAGATGGTGTGGGTATGGCTCACTGGGAGATGCAAGGCTGGATGATTCTCATCCTCGGTTGGCTTTTCGTCCCCTTCTATCAGTTGCTGAACAACAAGATGGGCAAGATCATCACCATGCCAGACTTTTTGAAGTTCCGCTACACACAGCGCACCGGCTCATGGTTGAGCATCATCACCCTCGTGGCCTACATTCTGACCAAGGTCAGCGTGACCGCATTCACCGGTGGTATTTTCTTCAAGTATCTGCTTGGTCTTCCCTTCTGGTGGGGTGCTTTAGGTTTGATCGTTATCACAGCCGTGTTCACGGTCATCGGCGGTATGAAGGGTGTGATGACGATGTCCACCATCCAGACACCTATTCTTGTCATCGGATCATTTCTTGTGCTGTTCCTTGGTCTCAACGCCTTAGGTCATGGAAGTATCACGGAAGGATGGAGCGCCATGATGGATTATTGCCGTCAGCTTCATGACGGTTATGGCACCACCCATATGTTCCACTGGGCAGACATCAATGCTTCCGGCAAGCCCGACCCCATGTATCATGAGTATCCTGGTTTCGTGGTGTTCATCGGAGCGTCGATCATCGGTTTCTGGTATTGGTGTACTGACCAGCATATCGTACAACGTGTGCTTGGCCAGACGAAAAATGAGGACAACAGCGTGGTGATGAAGCGTGCCCGTCGTGGTTCGATCTGCGCCGGCTACTTCAAGTTGCTTCCCGTGTTCATGTTCCTTATCCCCGGTATGGTTGCCATTGCCCTCTCCAGTGATCCCAACAGCGGCATCACCATGGACATCACCAACCACGATCAGACCGACGGTGCTTTCGCCATGATGGTGAAAAACATTCTTCCTGCTGGTGTGAAAGGTTTTGTGACCATCGGTTTCATCTGCGCGCTGGTCACCTCACTTGCAGCATTCTTCAACAGTTGCGCCACCCTCTTCACAGAGGACTTCTACAAGCCAATGAAGAAAGGTTTGAGCGAAGCTCACTACGTGCTTGTCGGCCGTATCGCCACTGTGGTGGTTGTGATTCTCGGTTTGTTGTGGCTTCCCGTGATGATGAACATGGGTAACCTTTACAGTTATCTGCAAGGCATCCAGTCACTGTTGGCTCCTGCCATGGTAGCAGTGTTCACCCTTGGTATCTTCTCCAAGAAGATCACGCCAAAAGCAGGTGAATGGGGTCTGATTGGTGGCTTCGTCATCGGTATGCTCCGTCTGTTGACCAATATTTTCACCGAGACTGGCAGCAAGGCAATGACTGGTGCATTCTGGGAGAACACCGCATGGTTCTGGCAGACCAACTGGCTGATCTTCGAGTGCTGGCTGCTGGTATTCATCGTTGTTCTGATGATCGTCGTGTCAATGTTCACCCCTGCTCCCTCCAAGGAACAAGTGGAAGCCATCACCTTCACCGACAGTTACAAGAAACAGATTCGCGACAGTTGGAATATGTGGGATATCATCGCCACTCTTGGTGTGATCTTCCTCTGCGGCTGCTTCTACGCATACTTCTGGTAACCAATATGCGGAGGGGGCTTGTCTCCCTCCGCTCAATCACAAACAGACACCCAAAGGAAAACCTATTATGACAGGATATTATGGTGAGCATTCAAAAGTTTTCGTCTCTGTAGACTGCATTGTCTTCGGTTTCGACAACGACAAGCTCAAATTGCTCATCGGACGTCGCCAGATGGATCCAGGCCGCAATGAATGGTCTCTCTACGGCGGTTTTGTCGGTGAGGACGAGAGTCTGGAGGAAGCAGCCAATCGCGTGCTTTACTCGCTCACAGGCCTTAAGAACATTTACATGAAACAGGTGGGTGCCTTCGGCGCCATCGACCGTGACCCAGGCGAGCGTGTCATCACCGTTGCCTATTGTGCACTTATCAATGTCAACGACTACGATGACAATCTGCGTAAGGAGCATGGTGTGGAATGGGTCAGCATCGACGAGTTGCCCCGTCTCTATTCCGACCACAACGAGATGGTTCACAAGGCCGTCACCCTTCTCCGTCGGCGTATCAGCACCGAGCCCTTAAGTTTCAACTTGTTGCCGGAACTGTTCACCCTCACTCAATTGCAGCATGTCTATGAGGCCATCCTTGGCGAGGAGATTGACAAGCGCAACTTCCGCAAGCGCATCAAGGCAATAGACTTCATCGAGAAGACAGAGCATATCGACAAGCTCACCTCCAAGCGTGGTGCCGTGCTCTACCGCTTCAACAAGAAAGCGTTTGCCCACGAGCCCACCTTCCGTCTATGACATTTTTCCAATAGCATGAGCCGGTGGCCGATTTCCGCTACCGTGCTCATGCCTCATCAAAGACAAATAAAAGAGATAGCCATTTAAATCAAAAAAAACACACTTTTTATGTTAGAAGAACTGAAAGAAAACGTATTCCGAGCCAATCTTGATTTGGTAAAACATAATCTGGTGATCTTCACCTGGGGTAATGTGTCTGGCATCGACCGTGAGAAAGGTCTTGTGGTGATCAAACCGTCAGGTGTGGACTATGACGTGATGAAAGCCGAAGACATGGTTGTCGTCGACCTGGAGACAGGCAAGGTGGTGGAAGGCGATCTGAATCCCTCTTCCGACACCCCCACTCACCTGGTGCTCTACCGTGCCTTCCCTGAGTTGGGAGGTATTGTCCACACCCACTCCACCTATGCCACCGCATGGGCTCAGGCCGGCAAGGACATTCCCAACATCGGCACCACCCATGCCGACTATTTCCACGATGAGATACCCTGCACTGACGACATGGTAGAGAGTCAGATGGCAGAATATGAGAAAGAAACAGGCGTCGTGATTGTTGACCGCATCCGTCGCGGCAACATCAACCCCGTCCACACCCCCGGTGTCTTGGTGAAGAATCATGGTCCCTTCTCTTGGGGAAAGAATCCCGACAATGCCGTATACAATGCAGTTGTCATGGAACAGGTCGCCAAAATGGCCTTCGTGTCGTTCTGTGTCAATCCGGCCACGACGATGAATCCCCTGCTGATAGAGAAGCATTTCTCTCGCAAGCATGGTCCCAATGCCTACTATGGTCAGAAAAAGCATTGAAAATGCCATTAAGCAACAGAATCTAACTCAATATTAATCTAACATCTATAAACTACATTCAAAAAACAAGAATTATGAAAGCTTTTGAAAATTATGAAATTTGGTGGGTAACCGGTGCACAACTTCTTTACGGAGGTGATGCAGTTGTTCAAGTTGACGGTCATTCGAAGGAGATGGTGGAAGGTCTCAATGCCAGCGGCAACATTCCTATGAAGGTGGTGTATAAAGGCACAGCCAACAGCTGCAAGGAAGTGGAAGACGTGATGAAGGCTGCCAACAACGATGAGAAATGTATCGGTATCATCACATGGATGCACACTTTCTCTCCCGCCAAGATGTGGATCAAAGGTCTGCAAGCCCTGCAGAAGCCTCTGCTCCATTTCCATACCCAGTATAATGCTGAGATTCCCTGGGAGACCATGGACATGGACTTCATGAACCTCAACCAGAGTGCCCATGGCGATATCGAGTTTGGACACATCTGCACCCGTATGCGTGTGCCACGCAAGGTGGTTTGCGGCTACTGGAAGAGCGATGAGGCTCAGAAGAAGATTGCCGTCTGGGCACGTGTGGCAGCCGGTGTGGCTGATGCCAAGAATGTGCGCTGTCTGATGTTCGGTATGAACATGAACAACGTGGCCGTCACTGATGGCGACCGTGTAGAATTCGAGCAGCGTCTGGGCTATCATGTCGACGACTATCCCGTCTCCTCTCTGATGGAGTACTTCAAGAAGGTCACCGATGCAGAGGCAGATGCCCTGGTTGAGGAGTACAAGAAAGCCTACACTATCAAGATCGACGAGAGTGGAGAAGAAGTGTACTGGCAGAAAGTGAAGAACGCCGCCAAAGCAGAGATCGCTCTCCGCCGCGTGCTGAAGGACGAGGGCGCTACAGCCTTCACCACCAACTTCGACGACCTTGGCGATGCCGACATCGATGATCCCAACTTCGTCGGTTTCGACCAGATTCCAGGTCTTGCCTCACAACGTCTGATGGAAGAGGGTTATGGTTTCGGTGCTGAAGGAGACTGGAAGACAGCCTGCCTCTATCGCACACTCTGGGTCATCCAGCAAGGCATGCCTACTGGTTGTTCCTTCCTCGAGGACTACACCCTCAATTTCGCCGGCGACCGCAGCTCCTGCCTCCAGAGCCACATGCT
>JAEEGL011302793.1_pt1 | contig 72818 bp, 60 predicted proteins | sample 9134231 | NCBI WGS metagenome assembly JAEEGL01 (sample SAMN16246548, study PRJNA631951) | gut metagenome | biome: gut microbiome; feature: rumen; material: fiber-attached | host: Bos | place: Iran: Karaj | collected 2018-10 | reverse complement strand
TTTTACAGTTTCAGAAGGGAGGGTAGTTAATGCCGAAGGTAGTAGTTAAGGATAACGAAGGTCTTGATGACGCTTTACGTCGTTTCAAAAGACAGGTCTCAAGAAATGGTACCCTTGCTGAAGCTCGTAAAAGAGAATACTATGTAAAGCCTGGTGTAAAGCGCAAGCTGAAACAGGAGGCTGCCAGAAAGGCCAGAAAGAAATAGTGGTGTCACAGCCACTTTTTTTGTATATAATTATTGTGAGGTAAATATATTGGATAAGGAAATACTTGATCTTTCTCAACTCGATGTTGAACTGATGAGCGCCCTGTTGGGCAACAACGATGATAATCTGAAGACGATAGGTGATTTTTACAGCTGTTCGCTGCGTTTTACGGAAGGTAAGCTATATTGCGACAGTGAGTCAGCGGTAGAACCGATCCGCAAGACAGTCAGGGCAATGATGGATGTTTATGACACCCAGGGCAGCATTGAGACGCAGGATCTGATCTCCCTGCTGCACAACAGTTATTACAAGCAGTTCATCGTTTCCGGAATCGGCTCTAAGAAGTATTACCTGCGCACTACCGGCCAGAAACGGCTGTATGACAGCTTTGAGGACAACATCATTACCTTTGCCATCGGCCCGGCCGGTACCGGCAAGACCTTCCTGGCGGTCTGCTACGCCTATTCGCTGCTCAAGCAGGGCACCATCCGTCGGATAATCATTACCCGTCCGGTTGTGGAATCGGGTGAATCGCTGGGCTTTCTGCCCGGTGATCTGAGGGAAAAGGTTGATCCCTATCTGCGGCCCATCTATGACAGTTTTGAAGCCCTGTGCGGTCAGGAAAACCTCCAGAAGATGATCGAAAAGCACATCATCGAAATCGCGCCGCTGGCATACATGCGCGGGCGGACCCTGAATGAAGCCTGCGTTATCCTTGATGAGGCGCAGAATACCACGCCGATGCAGATCAAAATGTTCATGACCAGACTGGGGTTTAACTCCAAGATGATCATCACCGGCGACATTACTCAGATCGACCTGCCTTCCTACAAGCCATCAGGCTTACTGCAGGCCGTCAGGATCGTTGAAGGCATTGAAGGAATCAGTGTCATCTACATGCATAATTATGATGTGGTAAGGCATCCTCTGGTCTCCCAGATCATCGATGCCTATGAGAAGGTGGAATGAACATGGAACTCAACGTCATTAACCGCAGCCGCCGCAAGGGATACGCCGGCTACCGCAGTCTCTTCACTCAGATTGCCCAGAAAGCGCAGCAGGTCCTTGACCTGCCGCCGGACAGCGTAGTCAGCGTCATCTTTGTGACCGCTAAGAGGATGCACCAGATCAACCGTGATTACCGCGGTGTAGACCGGACAACTGATGTCATCAGCTTCGCTCTGGCTGATGATCGGCAGGAAGGTGACTATGTTGCCCAGGAATTGGGGGATATCTTCATAAATGTTGAAGCCGCTGACCGGCAGGCTGAAGAGTACGGACACAGCGTGGACAGGGAGATCGGTTTTCTGTTCACCCATGGATTGCTGCACCTGTGCGGCTTTGACCATCAGAACAGTGAACAGGAAAAGGAAATGATCGCTTATCAGAAGCGAATACTTGATGATATCATCAGTCGATAGAAGAAGGGGAATATTATGGAACAGAAAGAACTGATTAACATGGCATTCAGCGCCATGAATAATGCCTACGCACCTTATTCAAACTATAAGGTCGGTGCCTGCTGCCTGGTCAGAGACGGCAACTACTTCCTGGGTGCCAATGTGGAAAATGCCAGTTACGGAGCCACCAGCTGCGCTGAGCGCAACGCCGTTTTCGCGGCCTATTCATACGGCTTCCGCAAGGATGACATCGTGGCTCTGGCCATCGTTTCCAACGGCAAGACCCTGGCTGCCCCCTGCGGCATCTGCCGTCAGGTACTCTCTGAACTGCTGAACACCTATACGCCGATCATTCTTTCCAACGGCACGCAGACTGAGATCAAAACGATCGGAGAACTGCTGCCCATGCAGTTTGGCAAAGAGGATCTGGAATAATGCCCTTTAAGAGCGGATTTGTTGCCATCATCGGCAAGCCCAATGTCGGAAAGAGCACCTTACTGAACGCCATACTGCAGAAGAAAGTAGCAATCGCTACTCCCAAGCCGCAGACTACCCGCGATAACATCCGCGGGATTTTGACTTTACCGGACTGCCAGATCGTCTTCATCGACACCCCGGGTATCCACAAGGCCCGCGCCAAGCTCAATGAGATGATGGTCAAGCACGCTTATGACGCCATCAGAGACGTGGACATGCTGATGCTGCTGATCGACGGAACCAAGCCATTGGATAGTGCGGACAGGGTTATCATCAATTCGATAAAGGATATCAAAGTACCGAAGTTTCTGATCATCAACAAGATCGACAAGCTGCAGAAGAGCGAACTGCTTGATCTGCTTGGCGGTATCGACAGTGAACAGTTTGATGAGATCATTCCCGTCAGCGCCTTAAGAAGCCGCAACATCGAGGAACTGATCAATACCGTCAAGGGCTATCTGAAGGAAGACGTCCAGTATTATCCCAGCGACATGATCTCCGATTATCCTGAAGAATTCATGATCTCCGAGATCATCAGGGAAAAGATCATGCTGAACACCGAGCAGGAGATCCCTCATGCCATCGCCGTCAGCATTGAAAACATTGAACACAAGAAGGACGTCGATGTCATCAATGCCCTGATCGTCTGCGAAAAATCTTCCCAGAAGAGCATCATCATCGGCAAGCGCGGTGAGAAGCTCAAGGATATCGCCAGCTTTGCCCGCAGCGAACTGGAACAGCGATTGGGTAAGAAGGTCTTTCTGGAAGTTTTTGTTTCCGTAGAGGAAAACTGGCGCAACAAGAAATACCAGCTGGCCAATTTCGGCTATTACGATAAGGAAAACGATGGATGAGCAGATTAACGGCATTGTCATAAAGCAGATCGACTACAAGGATAACGATGCCATCATTACTGTCTATACCGCAAAATACGGTCGCATTGGCCTGTATGTGCGCGGATTCAAGAAGATGACCAGTAAGAATGTCTATGCCACTCAGGTCTTTGATGAGTCGGTTTTCATGCTGGAATACAATCCCATCAGCCGCTTTCAGATGCTCAAGAGTGCTACGTTGGTTAATGAACACAAGCATATCAAGGCTGACTATGACCGGCTGGCCATCGCCTCACTGATCTGTGAAGTCGCTGATACCGTCCATGGCGAAGAGGGTTATCAGGACCTCAAGAGCGCGCTGGACTGCCTGGACAGCACTGAAGAACCCTACACGGTCCTTAATCTTTATCTTTCCCTGGCGCTCAGGTATGCCGGTACAGGCATGAATGTGGACGGCTGCTGCCTGTGCGGCAGCGGCGAAGACATCGTTGCCCTGTCCGTTCAGGAAGGCGGCTTCATCTGCCGCCGCTGCAACAGTGAACTGCGCTTACCGGAAAGTGATCCCGGCTATCTTCGCCTCATCCGCATCATCAACAAGGCCGATTTCAGCGTCATTGATAAGATAATGAAACTCGGACTTAACAGTTTTACGATAACCCAGGAACTGATCGGCTTTCTGAAGTATCATCTTGACATCGATTTCCGCAGTTTCCGCAGTCTGCTTGACATTAACCGTTAAGCGGATTTTACGGGAATTACTATATATCAGGAAAAAAATGACAAAATAACGCGTTAAAATTTTACTTTCGCGCGTTTTGTCGGTATTTATTAAGTAGGAAGAGGGAAATAACATGACTGATTTTTCATTTGACGAGATTGTTAATCACTTAAGGACTTCCGGATTCGTCTTTCAGGGTTCGGAGATCTACGGCGGACTTTCCAATACCTGGGATTACGGCCCGCTGGGTGCTAACCTGAAGAAGAACATCAAGCTTGCCTGGTGGAAGAAATTCATCCAGGAAGATCTTAATAACGTAGGCATTCAAAGCGCCATACTGATGAACCCGCAGGTCTGGGTCGCTACCGGCCATTTGGCCAATTTCGCTGACCCATTGATCGACTGCAAGAAGTGCAAGAGCAGATACCGTGCCGATCAGCTGATCGAACAGCAGGCCAAGGAAGAGGTTTTGGTTGAAGCCATGAACAATGATGACATGGTCAGATACATTAAGGACCATGACATCTGCTGTCCCAACTGCGGATCCAAGGAATGGACCGACATCCGCCAGTTCAACCTGATGTTCAAGACCTTCCAGGGAGTTCTGGAAGATGCCAAGAATACCGTTTATCTGCGCCCGGAGACCGCTCAGGGCATGTTTGTCAACTTCAAGAACGTTCAGAGAACGATGCGTAAGAAACTGCCCTTCGGCATCGGCCAGATCGGCAAGAGTTTCCGCAACGAGATCACTCCCGGCAACTTCATCTTCCGTACCCGGGAATTTGAGCAGATGGAGATGGAATTCTTCTGCGCTCCCGGTGAGGATGACAAATGGTATCCTTACTGGCGCAACTTCTGCCGTCAGTGGCTGCTTGATCTGGGCATGAAGGAAGACAAGATGAGAATGCGTGACCATACCCCGGAGGAACTGGCCTTCTATTCCAAGGGAACCTGCGACATCGAATATCTGTTCCCCTTTGGCTGGGGTGAAGTCTGGGGCATTGCCGACAGAACTGACTACGACCTCAAGAGACACATGGAACATTCCGGTGAGGACCTTTCCTACCTGGATCCTTATACCAATGAGAAGTTTGTGCCCTATTGCGTTGAACCGGCTGTCGGTGTTGACCGTCTGTTCCTTACCTTCTGCTGCAACGCCTATGACGTTGAACAGCTGGAGAAGGACAGCCGTGTCGTCATGCACTTCCATCCGGCACTCGCTCCCATCAAGGCAGCCATCATGCCGCTGACCAAGAAGCAGAGCGAAGAAGCCCAGCAGCTTTATGGGCGTCTGGCCAAGAGCTTTGACGTTCAGTATGACGAAGCCGGCTCGATCGGCAAGCGCTATAGAAGACAGGATGCCATCGGTACGCCGTTATGCATTACCGTTGACTTTGACACCGCCGAGACCGGCATGGTAACGGTAAGACACCGCGATTCGATGGAACAGGAACACGTAAAGGTTGAAGAACTGGAGAAATACATCAGCGAGAAGATCGCATTCTAGAAAATAAATGAATCAGATACCGCAGGAAGTAATCAAGGACATCCGTTCACGGGCCCGGATCGAAGAGATCATCGGCAGCTACATTACCGTGATGAAAAAGGGCAACAGCTATATCGCCTATTGCCCCTTTCATGATGACCATAATCCTTCCCTGCACATCAATCCGCAGATGCAGATCTTCAAATGCTATGCCTGTCCGGCGGAAAACGGCAGTGCCGGTGATGTCTTCAAGTTCGTTGAGAAATACAAGCACGTAAGCTTTCCTGAAGCCGTAAAGATGGTCGCTGAACAGATCGGCTACCAATATGACTTCGGCGATACCGGAAAGAAGGTCTTCATGGAGAGCATCACCCACCGGCTCAACCGGGAGACCATAGCTTTCTGCCAGTATGAACTGACCACCAAGACCGGCAAGCCTTTCCGGGAGTATCTGCATCAGCGCCACATTGATGACAGCCTGATCGAAAAGTACGCCATCGGCTACAATCCGCCGGATGATCAGCTTAACAAGTATCTGACCAAGAAAGGCTATCAGGACAAGGAGATAATTGAAGCCAATCTGGCCAGAATGACCAGTTATGGGCTGAAGGATGTCTTTGCCAACCGCATCATGATACCAATCTACGATGAGGAGGGCCACCCAATCGGCTTTACGGCCCGAACTCTTGATCCCGACAGCAATTCCAAGTACATAAATACCGCCGAGACACCTGTCTTCCGCAAGAGCAATGTGCTTTTCAATCTGCACCGGGCCAAGGAAATCGTCAGAGAAAAGAAATTCATGATCATCTGCGAAGGTCCGATGGATGTCATGGCTCTGGAGCGGGGCGGCTACGGCAATGCCGTCTGCTCAATGGGAACGGCGACGACCGAGCAGCAGCTCAATACCATCAAAAGGCTTACCAGCCGGTTATTGCTGGCATATGACGGCGACAAGGCCGGCCAGTCAGCGATCTACCGGACCGGCAAGATGGCCCTCAGTCAGGGAATGCAGGTCACCGTGCTGAACAATTCCAGTGAACTTGACCCGGATGAGATCATCAATACCCACGGCAAGGGCGAACTGGATGCCATGATTGAAAGACCGAAGAGCTGGATGGAATTCATACTGGAATACTTTCAGAAGCAGTATGATCTGTCCAATTACACCAATAAGCGGGAATACATCAACCGCGTCATGGAGGAGATCAACGGCATCTCAGACGCCATGGACCGGGAGAACTATAAGCACCGGCTGGCAGACATCACCGGGGTAAACTACAGCGTTCTTACGCTGGACCAGCCTCAGCAAGGAAAACCGGTGAAAATCCCTCAGACCCCTTCAGAGCCCATCAGCGCTCCAAAGATATCGCGCAATGGCAATGGACTGGAGATTGCCCAGAAAACGATCATAAAGCAGATGATGCTGTCAAAAAGGGCAATTGAGATCTTCAAGCAGCAGCTGGCAAAGCTGCCCGATAAACAGTTAAATGAACTGGCCATGCAAATCATTGACTATTCTTCCCAAAATGGCAAGGTTGTAGTCAGCGAATTGGTGTCCCAGCTTTCCGATGAGATGAGCTCACTGGTCTGCGACATCAGCGCTGATGAGATGTTCCGCAATGAATATGACCAGGAGACCCTTAACGACGCCATCATTACAGTCAGGATAAACGAACTGGAAGAGCGCAAGAAGGAAATAAACAATCAAGTAAAAATGATTAAGGACTATATCGTACAAGGCAAACTGCTTAATCAGCGCACGGAACTGACCAGGCAGATCAAGGAACTAAATGACCAGAAATCACAAAGGGTCAGAAGAAAGGACTGAAAGAAAAACAATTGAGCGAAAAGAGTCATGAACAGATCCAGCAGTTCATTAATGAACATTTGGATCTTCTGGAAAAGATTGCCCAATTCTTTGTCGGTCGAGGAGTCGACCATGACGATCTGATTTTAGAAGGCAGTGTAGGTCTGATCAGAGCGGCTGAAAGGTGTCAGAGCACTGACCCCATCGAGGCCCGCCAGCAGGCGGCAGCGATGATCAAGCTGGCCATGGAGCAGGCGATCATGGAAGCCAATGGACAGCGGGTACCCGGCGTCATCTACGAAGTACCCCGCTACATGTTTGCTGGACGCAGCGACAGTAATCCGCAGGAAAGCGTCAGTCGCAAACCAATCAGCAAAGATGATGAAAAAAGATAGAGTATTCATAAAACCGATGTAAAGGAGGAAACGCACATGGATGAGGAGAGAAATCTGATAATCGAACAGTTTCAGCAGGAGATCATGCAGAAGGTCGAAAGCGGAGCGGAGATAACTCAGGAAGAGATCACCAGAAAGACCGAGGAACTGAAGTTTACCGATGAGGAAACGGATTATCTGCTGAGCTGGATGGATGCCAACAACATCAAGCCGGAACTGCAGCTTGATGAGGAAGTTCTGATCCTTGACGATGACAGCATATCTGATGATGATGAGGATATCGATGAGGAGATCGACGAAGCCGATCTGGCCAGCGAATATGACGGTACTTCCTCGTCTGATGAAGCTGACAAGTATAAGGAATACGCCGACCTTCCTTCGATGCGGGTAAATGACCCGGTCAAAATGTATCTGAAGGAGATCGGCCGGGTTCCGCTGCTCAATGCCGAACAGGAAAAGGAGATTGCTCAGAGGATCGTAGCCGGTGATACCGACGCCAAGGACGAACTGATCACCGCTAACCTGCGACTGGTTGTCGCCATCGCCAAGAAATATGTCGGCAGAGGCCTGCAGTTTCTTGATCTAATCCAGGAAGGTAACCTCGGCCTGGTAAAGGCGGTAGACAAGTTTGATTACACCAAGGGGTTCAAGTTCTCCACGTATGCTACCTGGTGGATCCGTCAGGCCATCACCAGAGCCATTGCTGACCAGGCCCGGACGATCAGGATCCCGGTCCACATGGTCGAAACCATCAACAAACTTACCCGCGTTCAGCGTCAGTTGGTCCAGGAACTGGGCCGTGAGCCTAATTCTGAGGAGATTGCCGAAAAGATGGGCAATGGAATCACTCCGGAAAAGGTCAGAGAGATCCAGAAGATCGCTCTTGATCCGGTTTCCCTGGAGACCCCTATCGGTGAGGAAGACGATTCCCATCTTGGCGACTTCATCGAGGATAAGCAGGTGCTTTCCCCTGATGAATACGCAACCAAGGAACTGCTGAAGGACGAGATTAACGAAGTCCTTTCCCTGCTTAATGAAAGGGAGAGAAAGGTCCTGCAGCTGCGCTTTGGCCTGATCGACGGCCGCCAGCGGACGCTGGAAGAAGTCGGCAAGGAATTCAATGTCACCCGCGAGCGCATCCGTCAGATTGAGGCCAAGGCCTTAAGAAAGCTCAAGCATCCCACCAGAAGCAAGCGGCTGAAGGACTTCGTGGATAAGAGCTGACATTATATAAGCAAAGGGTATGAAAACAGCCTTAATTCCATTTCTCTTTGGCGAATGGGAAATAAGTGTTGTATAATAATAAATGGAAATAGTATAAGGAGAAATCAGATGATAAGAAAACTATTGTTATCCTGCATGTCCTTAGTGCTGACAGTTACTTTTCTGTTGCCACAGGGGCTTGTAACCACTGTACGTGCGGAAGAGAAGCCGGCAGAAGGAAGAACTGCCGTATACTTCAACACTGAAGACAGAAAGACCGGCAGTGAACCGGGTCAGAAAAATGCCTTAGGTTTCATCGATGAGGAAATCGATAAGACCCATCTGCTGCACGGATCAACCGAGCAGAAATCCGGCAATAACGATTATCTTGCCGCCAGCTACAATCTGGTCAGCAAGGGCCTGGTAACCCCGGTAAAGGACCAGAATCCCTATGGTACCTGCTGGACTTTCGCTACCATGGCTTCCGCTGAAAGCGGCATCCTGAAGAAGTATGGCAAGACTCTCGATTTGGCTGAACTTCAGTTGGCCTACTTCAACTACAACAGCTACAAGAAGGCTGACCTGCTGTCATTGATCACCAATGACGGTGTCAAGCTTTCCACCAACAATTATATCCTCGACATGGGCGGCAACTCCTTCAGAGCTACCCTGTCTACCGCTAACGGAATCGGCTTCTCCAAGGAAGCTTCCTACCCCTATACTAACGCTGCAACCTACATTTCCAGCGGCACCAGCAAGGCTTGCTACAACTCAGCCTACATGCTGAGAGCGGCCAGATGGCTGTTCATGGATGAACCCAACTTAGTCAAGCAGGCACTGATCGATTACGGCGCGGCCGCTGTTTCCTATTACCACAGCGACAGCTATGTCACTTACACTTCATCAGGTGATTGCGTCTATTATCAGAATTCCCAGACCGGTTCAAACCATGCCGTTACCCTGGTAGGCTGGAATGATAACTATTCACGCACCAACTTCCCCTCAAGCAAGAGACCGTCATCAAACGGCGCCTGGCTGATCAAGAACAGCTGGGGTACTGGCTGGGGCAAGGATGGCTACTTCTGGATCTCCTATGAAGATACCAGCATCATGAACAGCATGGTCACCTTCTTTGATGTTGACATGGATTATTCCTCATCAAATACCAAACTGTACCAGTACGATGGCAGCAACTATGGCGGCGTCTGGAACTGGGGAACTGCTAAGACTGTTTATCAGGCCAATGTCTATACTACTCAGGGGGATAATGAAGTTCTGACTGATGTCGGTTTCATCGCTGATGCTGCCAATACCAGTTATACCATCTATATCTATAACAATGTCACTGGCGACCCTTCCACCGGCACCCTGGCTACAAGCCAGAGCGGTACTCTGACTGATGCAGGTTACTACCTGATTTCATTGAAGAACCCGGTTAGCCTGACCAAGGGCAAGAAGTATTCCGTAGTAATCAAAGAAACAGTTCCATCGGACAAAGTCTACATCTATTTCGACGAAACCGGAAGCAACGACAGTAATGGAATTACCATTTACAACTATAATGACACTACTAATGATTTGAGCTATGCCAGTCTGGATGGCAGCAGCTGGGACAACCTTTCTGTTGAAGAAGGCTGGACCAACAGAATAAAGGCCGTTACCAGAGAGGGAACTGTTGAAGCACCGGAAATCACCAAGGTAACCATGGACACTGATGGCGTCCATCTGAAATGGAGCGCTGTAAGCAACGCTGACAAGTACATGGTCTACAGAAAGGCAGCCGGAGAAAGCGATTATACAAAGCTTAAGACCGTCACCACGACGACTTATACTGACGCAACAGCCTTGGCCGGTGAAAAGTACACCTATGCCGTCAAAGCTTACAACAGTTCGTTAAAGAAGTACTCTGCCTACAGCAATAAGAAGACCTTCGTCTTCAACCCCTTCAGCGATGTTGATGAAAACAGTTCATTCTTCAAGAAGATCTGCTGGGCCTACAACAACAAGATCGTTTCCGGCACCAGCAAGACGACCTTCAATCCCAAGGGTACCGCACAGAGAAGATCATTTGCAATCATGTTCTGGAAGACCGTGGGCAAACCGGAGCCTCAGGGTACGGCTTCATTTAACGATATCGGCGACTGCTCAGCAAACGAGAAGAAGGCCATCCAGTGGTGCTATGAAAACGGCATTGTTAACGGCACCGGTAACGGAACCTTCACTCCTTATGGTGAAGTCACCAGAAAACAGGTCATCATCATGATCTGGAAGGCTGTCGGCAAACCCGAAGCAACGGCAAGCAATCCGTTCACCGATATCAACGGTCTGTCCAAGAATGAGAAGAAGGCCATCATTTGGGCTTATGAAAACGGCATTACCAGCGGCACTACTGCCACGACTTTCAGTCCTGATCAGCCGTGCAAGAGAGAGCAGTTATGCACCTTCCTGTACAAGCTGGATTCCCTGATGCATGCCGGTTCTGCAGTAGAATCACCGAATTGACTAAATACTGACCGGGATAATGCTGAAGGACTGAAATCCTGGCCTGACAGAAAATCCTGTGTCTGACAAAGAACAATAATCAAATAAATCAGCATCTGCCTGCAAGGCGATCCAGAATAAATGGATTGTCTGCAGGCAGATGCCTGTTGATTTGAAGGTTCTCGTTGCCATGGAAACAGCCTGACTGACTGTTCATAAAACGAGGTACGGTGATTATGAACTTTGAAGCCGGGAATAAAATCCCGGCTTTTATCCGGCCCATCCGGCATAAATAATGACTTTAAAAAGCTGCATATCCTTTCATGCATCCGCAATCACAAACCCTCTTATTGTTAAAGCGGGATATTGTGATACAATAACGGCATGGAAAAGGTTAAGGAAGTACTACTTAAACTGATAAGGGAAAAGGGTTATGTCGACTATGATGATGTTGATGAGCTCATCAGGCCGTATGGTCTTTCCGATGAACAGATCAATGAACTGATCGTCTGGATAAACCAGAACGATTTCAACGTAAAGACAACGGAACCGATCAGATATTCCGATCAGTATTTCACGGAAATCTCCATCTATCCGCTTTTAAGCCGGGAAGAAGAGAATCAGCTGGCGAAAAAGATCAGAGAGGGCGACCTTCTGGCCCGCGATCGTTTCATCAAGGCCAATCTGAGACTGGTGGTAAAGCAGGCAAAACAGTTCAGCAGCGAATTTCTGACCCAGTATGACCTTTTCCAGGAGGGAAACATCGGCCTGCAGAAAGCCGTTGACCACTTTGATCCTAATATGAACGTACCTTTCGCCTCCTACAGTGCCTATTGGATCCGCAAGGCCATCATTGAGGCGATAAACAAGGCGCAGATGATCAGGATACCTCAACCGATCTATGAACAGCTGGCCAAGATTAATGATGTCATTGAAGAATATCTTACTGATAACGACGAAAGACCGGACAACGCCTACATTGCCGAAAAACTGAATCTGAGTGTAAAGAAAGTAGAGGAACTGCTCAGCTATCAGGTCAGCATAATATCACTGGAAGAAATATTCGGCCAGAGAAGAATACCGGTAAGCTCATCTTTCGTAAGTCAGAATGACTTTCTGGTTCACGAAAGGCTGAAGGCCTTGCTGGGGATGCTGTCGGAGCGCGATAGGAAAATCATGGTAATGTACTACGGACTGGGATCTGACGCTCCGCTAACGATGCAGCAGATTGCTGATAAGCTTTCATTAAGCAAGCAGCGAGTCGGTCAGATCATCGATTCGGCCAAACAGTACATAAGGGAAAATTATGATAAGTAAGAGAATAAAACTGATCGCTTCCATGATCAGCAATGAGGAAAGCGTTCTGGACATCGGCTGCGACCATGGCTATCTGGCTTTGCAGCTGCGCCTTAACGGCAACTTCCGGCCCATCATCTGTTCCGATAACAAGATCGGTCCTCTTAATAATGCCCGCAAGAATCTGTTGGGCTATGATGACATCAGCTTCGTACTCACCAGCGGAGCAGAGAAGATCACTGAACCGGTCCATACCGTAGTAATGAGCGGGCTTGGTTACCAGACGGTCACTGACATAATAACCGCCAGCCGGCCTTATTTTGACCTGTGCGAAAGACTGATCATTCAGATAAATACCCTGCAGGATAAGCTGCGGCGCTGGCTGATGGAAAACGGCTATATGATCGTTGATGAAAAGATGATAAAGGATTACCGTTATTATCAGATCATGGACATCAGAAAAGGAGAGCAGAAGCTCTCCGAATTGGAAATAATGTACGGTCCGGTGCTGTTAAGCCAGCACAGCCAGATCTTTGTTGATTATCTTAATGACCAGATCGCCCGCAAGCGGCTGATACTGGAGCAGATCGACCCGTCAAGCAGCGATCATCAGAAGATCGTAGATAAGATAAATGAACTGGAAAGCCTTTTATAACAGTTTCTGATAATTCCTGAAGTTGCATTTGGCAACTTTTCTTAACTCTTCAAGGCCGTGCTGACGGACAAATTCCGCCGCAAACTGATCAACCGGCTCACCAGCACCCTTAGGAAAGACGCTGAGATAGCGCTCGGAGAGTTCGTCCATGTACTTAAGAAAGGCGTAGCGGCTGATGATCGAACCGATGGCAACGGAAATGAACTGGCTTTCCGCCTTGGTATGGAAAGTCAGACCGTGAAAGACCTCAGGTTCACCGGAAAGATAGCGGTAATACAAAGTCTCACCGCAGAAGTCGTCAACGACGCACTGGGATGGAAGGGTAATACCCTTACCCTGAAGATTCAGATAGGCCTTATTGTGCATCATGGCCTTAATGGCGTTCATGTTATGGCTTCTGATGACCTGATTGTAGCGGCTGTTTTCGAGAACCAGTAATGAATGAGGTACTTTATCAATGAGAACAGGAGCGATCTCGCGGATGTAAATATCGGTGAGCTGCTTGGAATCAGTGAGATTCATCCGGGCGATCTGGCTGAAGATGTCTTCATCAACAAAGGCGGCACAGACGCATATCGGACCGAAGAAATCACCGGTCCCGACCTCGTCGCTTCCGGCTTGCGGTAAAACGGGCTGAATCAATGAACGGTACCTGCGGTATAATTCTTCCGCTTTCTGACCGGAAAAGACGACACTGCCGCTATTGTATATGTTGATGCTGAAGCCGGAGTCGCGGATCTTCCACTTCAGAATGTCATCACCAGAAGAAAGCTTGCCGCTGTTGCGATAGTCAGACAGAATGCGTTCGATCTCTTCCCTGCTTGCTTTAAAAGAGTAGTTTTTCATGTCTTCATTATAGCGCATCGGCCGGTTTTTCAAATGGTGAATAATGTGCTATAATGTCCAGCGAGGTGATATTTACATGACTCTACCGCAAAACAGCGAACTGTTCATCAACATTGCGGTCATCGCAATTATCGTCATATCTCTGATCATCGGCTATGTAAAGGGCTTCTTATGGCAGGTATTGAAGATCATCGGCATTCTGGCCATCATCATTCTTTCCTGGATCCTTTCTTCCGGACTGAGCGATCTGATCCAGATCTTCCCGCGCAAGTATGCTCCCTTTGCCTCGACCGGACTGGCTGACCTTTTCTACGGCAAAATCAATACCATCTGCTGGTTTCTGATCCTCTTTATCGCCGGACTGATCATTCTGGCCATTCTCAAACCGCTGTTCAACGCCATTACCGAGATTCCCATCATCAAGGGACTGAACAAATCACTGGGCGCGCTTTTATCGCTGATACCGGCCCTGCTGCTGATAGTGGTATTTACCTACATCCTCAACAGCGCCATCTTTTCCAACGGCAAGGATGTCGTCAAAAAGTCACTTTTGCGCTATACCGAACCGGCCATTGAATGGGCCAGCGATGTCTTCAAGGGTGTCTTCAGGGAGAACGTTGCCATTCAGAAGATGATCAATGATCCCAAGAGCCTGACCGAAGGCGATCTGGGAAACATCGTAAGCTGGATGAAGAATAACAAGATCTCTGCCGATTCCATCCGGGAATTCCTTTCCAATTACGGCATTGACGTCGATTACATCAACAGACTTTTAAACGGAGAACAAAACTAATGTCTGCCCGCAGACATTTTTAAATGAAGGAGTAACAATGAACGATTACCGGAATCTGCAGTTTGAAGAAGTAAAGCAGCTGATCTGCAAGTTCAGCAGTTTTTCCCTTGGCGAAGAAAACATCAAGGCGCTGCAACCGGTAAGAAGCAGGCTTCAGCTGCAGCTTAAACTGGACAGGATGAAGGAGGCTCTGGCCTTAACGGTCTCCTATGGCCCCATGCCTTTCAGCGGCATTCATGACATCAGTAATGAAGTAAGCCTGGCCCTTAAGGACGGTACTCTTAATCCTTCCGAACTATTGCGGATAGCTGATCAGGCTTATGGCATTGAGAAGATCAAGGATTACTTTGCCTCCAGTCAGATGGAGAAGAAGAATCTGGAAGATCTGGTAGCGGCGCTGTATGTCTGTCGGGATACCTCAGCGCAGATCAACCGCTGCATCAGCAATGACGGAAATGTTAATGACAATGCTTCATCGCATCTGGCGGCCATCAGAAGACAGCTGAAGAATCTGCAGGCCTCCATTAGCCGCAAGATGGCTGAATTCATCAGCCATAACGGCCGTTATCTGCAGGAAAACATTACCGCCACCCGCAATGACCGTACCGTTGTGCTGGTCAAGAATACCTATAAGAACACCGTTGAAGGCCTGCAGTATGGCAGCAGCGCTTCCGGCATGGCCGTTTACGTTGAACCCAGCGCCCTGGTCGGGCTGAACAATGAACTCCAGCAGACCCGAAGCGATGAGCAGGAAGAGATAAAGAAGATCCTTTTCTCCCTGTCTCAGTCAGTCAAGAAGGATGGCGCGAAACTATTGGCCAATACCGAGACCTTGGGTGTTTTGGACTGCCTGTTTGCGATGGCCCAATGGGCGGCCGCTAATGACGGTACCGTAGGTGAGATTTCCGAAAGTGATCTGATCATCAGCAAGGCCAGACATCCGCTGATCGATTCCGCCAAGGTCGTGGCTAATTCCTATTCAATGGTCAAGCCGGTCCGTACGATCCTGATAACCGGTCCCAACACCGGCGGCAAGACCGTATCATTGAAGATCATCGGCCTGTTTTCTCTGATGCTGGCCTGCGGCATGCCGCTGTTATGCCAGTCGGCTGCGATTCCGCTGTTTGACGAGATCTACAGTGACATCGGCGATTCGCAGTCCATCACCGATGACCTTTCCACTTTCTCCGGCCACATCCAGAAACTGGCCCGGATCTGTGATCAGGCTACCGGCCGCTCGCTGGTCATTCTTGATGAGCTGGGCGGAGCTACTGATCCGGCTGAAGGACAGGCTCTGGCTTCCGCGGTACTTGAACATCTGCGCACCCGCGGTGTCTACGTAGTGGCAACGACCCATTTCAACAAGCTCAAAAGCTACGCCCGACAGCACGGCGACATAATGATCTCCTCCATGGAATTTGACCAGCAGGACCTTAAGCCGACTTACCGTTACATCGAAAATACCATCGGGCAGTCCTACGCCATTGAGATCGCCCGCCGTTACGGCATCGATGAAAAGATAGTTGAAAACGCTCTGACCTTCAAAAGAGAGCAGCAGACCGATTCCGACATCCTTTTGGAAAACCTTCAGCAGCAGATCGAGGAAGTAAGGCAGCAGAAGGAAAGACTCGACCGCAAAGCGGAAAGACTGAAACGGGAAAACGATGAGCTTAAGCAGCAGAAGCGTCAGCTGAAGATTGACCAGCGGGAGATCATCGACAAGGCCCAGCAGCAGGCTGCCGAAGTTGTTTCCCAGGCCAGTGAAAGAGCTGAAGAGATCATCGATGAGCTGAAGAAGCAGAACAGCTACAGCGTCAAGGATGTAGCCAGACTTAAGCATGAGATCAGTCAGCTTTCCCCTGAAATCGAACAGGAGATCGACGGTGAGATAACCATCGGCGACTATGTCCGCATCGGCTCCTCTTCTCAGAAAGGTGAGGTAATTGAGATGGACCGCAAGAGTGCCATCGTCAACTGTGACGGGCTGAAGATCCAATCCAAGCTCAATAACCTGGTCAAGCTGGCCAGACCGCAGGCTAAGGCAGAAGTTAAGAAGGCGGCTTCCAAGGTGGTGCGTTCTTCCGGTTTCTCCATTGAACTCAATCTTCTGGGCTACCGCGTTGATGAAGCCCTTGAAGCCATGGATAAGTTCCTTGACAACGCTCTGGTAGCCAACGTGCCTTTTGTCCGCATTGTCCACGGCATGGGTACCGGAGCGCTGCGCAGCGCCATCTGGAATCGGCTTAGAACTTATAAATTCGTAAAGAAGTTCGAGCATGCCGCGGCGGCGGAAGGCTCAAGCGGGGTAACCGTCGTTACCTTCCGGGAGTAGAAAATGCTTAAAAACAAGCTGGCTACCCTACCCATGGAACCGGGCTGTTATCTGATGAAGGATAAAAACGGCGAGGTAATCTATGTCGGCAAGGCTAAGAAACTGAAAAACCGGGTTAATTCCTATTTCACCGGTTCGCATAACAACAAGACGACCAAGTTGGTCAGCAACATTGCCGACTTTGATTTCATCGTGACTCCCAGTGAAAAGGAAGCCTTCATTCTGGAATTCAACCTCATCAAGCAGTACCGTCCCCGCTTCAACATCATGTTCATGGACGATTCTTCCTATCCCTACATCCGGCTGACCAAAGAGCAGTATCCGACCATCAGGCTGGTAAGGGACCGCAAGAGGATGAAAAACGCTCTCTATTTCGGTCCTTATCCCAATGTCACCTATGCCAGGGAACTGGTGGGATTACTGGAAAAACTGTATCCGCTGCGCAAGTGCAACAACATGCCCGGCAAGGTCTGTCTGTATTATCATCTGGGATTATGTCTGGGGCCCTGTGAACACGAGATAAAGAAGGAAGTCTATCAGCGGATGATTGATTCCATCACCGATTTCATGCGCGGTAATACCAGGGAGATCAAAGACCACATCACCGAACTGCGCAACGAGTATTCGGAAAAGCTGATGTTTGAAAAGGCGGCTGAACAGCAGCAACTGCTGCAGGCAATTGAACATGTAACCGCCAATCAGCTGATGCAGTCCAATAACCGGCGCAATTCCCTCGATGTCTTTAATTACTTCGTTGACCGCGGCTATATCAGCATTGTCGGCCTGCTTTACAGTCAGGGACAGCTGCTGCACCGTCACAGTCTGCTCAAGCCGGTCTATGACGATCCGGAAGAGGCTTTTGTTTCCTACCTGCAGCAGTACTACGGGGCTAATGAACTGCCCGGAGAACTGCTGTTGCCTAAGGGAGAGATAATTGAAACGCTCAGTGAGATACTGGATACCAAGGTCGTCATTCCACAAAGAGGTACCAAGGTCAGGATGATCGAACTGGCTCAGGAAAATGCCTCAGTGATCCTTAATCAGAAGTTCGACATTCTCAACCGGGAACAGCTCAATACCCAGCTGGCGCTGCAGCAGCTGGAGAATCTGGTGCAAACCGACTGCGGGCGCATCGAACTCTACGATAACTCCCACATTTCCGGCAGCAATGCCGTTGCCGGTGAGGTTGTCTACATTGACGGCCGTCCCAGCAAGAAGGACTACCGGCTCTATAAGGTATCCAACGGTAATAACGACTTTGCCAACATGCAGGAAGTTCTCTACCGCCGCCTGTTCAGAGCCATCAAGGAAAAGACCGTGCTGCCGGATGTCATCATCGTTGATGGCGGGGAAAGCCAGATCAGGGCCGGCCGGGAGATCCTGGACAGCCTGCAGCTCACTTCCGTTGCCTTGCTGGGATTAGTCAAGAATGACAAGCACCAGACGGCATCACTGATGAATGACCAGTATCAGATCATGGAAATCGACCGGCAATCGGAACTGTTCTTTCTGCTTACCAACATGCAGGATGAAGTCCACCGCTTTGCCATCAGCTATCATAAGCGTCTGCGCAGCAAGCAGATGAGCCATTCTTCTCTGGAAGACATTGAAGGCGTCGGTCCCAAGCGCCGCAGCCGGCTTCTGAAGCATTTCGGATCGATCAGCCGCATCAAACAGGCCACAATTGAACAGCTTGCTGAAGCGGTCCCGAGCGATACGGCGGAGAAGATCTACAGCTATTATCATCAGCCAGATGAAAGCGAAGAGACAGAGATGGAGATAATGTAAGAAAGACGCCGTTAACGGCGTTTTCTTCAGGACGGATTTTTATTGAAAAGAAGGCAATGAGAATTTATACTTTCAGGGGGGTTTTTTATGAGACTGGTAATCATGAGCGACTCACACGGATATGATGAAAATGTCAGCGCGGTTTTAAAAAAGGAAAGAAAGGCTGATTATTTTATCCATCTCGGTGATCTCTGTTCCGACCGCCATAAGTTCCCCAAGCTGATCATCCTCAGGGGCAACAATGACTATGACTATGACCTGCCGCTGCAGCTGGTCAGCGAGTTCAACGGCATCCGTTTTCTGATGTGTCATGGTCATCGCTATCCCTTCTACTGCCGGGAAGAAGCCCTGGCCCGGGCCGGGCGGGAAAACAAATGCCCTTATGTGCTGTTCGGTCATACTCACGACTTCTGCGATGAGGAAGTTGACGGCATCAGGCTGCTGAATCCCGGTTCGCTGATGTATAACCGCTCAGGGCAGGACATTGGCTATCTCATCATCGAAATAAGCGATGCTGGGAAAGTGGAAGTCAGTAGAAAATATCTGTAGATTTGTTATATAATGTTTAAGTTTTTGAGAGGTGTATTTTTATGGAAGATAAGAAGAAAATCATTAACCTGGCGGTCATCGCCCATGTCGATGCCGGTAAGAGCACTCTGGTCGATGCCTTTTTAAAGCAGTCAGGCGCCCTCTCCTCAGCTGATGAAAACACCGTTCTGGTCATGGACTCCAATGATCTGGAAAGAGAACGGGGCATCACCATCTATTCCAAGAACTGTTCCGTCTATTATAAGGATTATAAGATCAACATCGTCGACACCCCGGGGCATGCTGATTTCTCCAGTGAGGTTGAACGGATCATCAAGACCGTTGATACCGTCATCCTGCTGGTCGATTCCTCGGAAGGCCCAATGCCGCAGACCCGCTTTGTCCTTCAGAAGTCACTGGAACTGGGCTTAAGGCCGATATTGCTGATAAACAAGATCGACAAGAAGGATTCCCGCATTCAGGAAGTCATCAACCTGGTCTACGACCTCTTCTTTGAACTGAACGCCAATGAACAGCAGATTGAGTTCCCGATCCTCTACGGCATTGCCAAGGAAGGCATCGTCAAGCTGCATGAAGATGATCCTGATGAAGGCATCAGGCCGCTGTTTGAAACCATCATCAGATACATCGAACCCTACCCTGACCGTGATGAAGAACCTCTGCAGATGCAGATCTCTAATCTGGCCTATGACGAATACATCGGCCGGCTTGGCATCGGCCGGGTATACAAGGGACGTCTGAAGACCAATGAACAGGTCATCCTGTGCAAGTCTGACGGCAAGCAGCAGCGCTGCACGATCACCAAGCTGTTCAACTATGAAGGCAACAAGCGCAAGGCCATCAGCGAAGCCCAAAGCGGCGACATCGTCATCATTGCCGGCATTCCTGACATTTCGATTGGTGAAACCATCTGCGACCGCGATTTCGTTGATCCGCTGCCGCCGATTCACATTGACGAACCGACCCTGTCAATGAACTTCATGGTCAATACTTCTCCCTTTGCCGGCCGCAGCGGCAAGTATGTAACTTCCCGCAACCTCAAGGAAAGACTGGAAAGGGAACTGGAAGTAAATGTCGGCTTACGCGTTGAACCTACTGACTCCACTGATACCTTCAAGGTTTCCGGCCGCGGTGAGCTGGGCCTGACCATCCTGATCGAAAACATGAGAAGAGAAGGTTATGAACTGGCGATCTCCAAGCCGCAGGTCATCTTCAAGAACATTGACGGCAAGCGCTGCGAACCGGTAGAAAAGGTCATCTGTGAAGTGCCCCAGCAATATGAAGGCACGACGATCTCCAAGCTAAATTTGCGCAATGGCCAGATGGTCGACGTTCAGAATAACGGCAACTACACGACCATCATCTTCCGGGTCTCCACCCGGGGTATGATCGGCTTCCGTTCCGATTTCATCAACTTTACCAGGGGTGAAGGTATTCTGATCCGTTCCTTTGACGGTTATGAACCCTATCAGGGGGAGATCAATACCCGTCAGAACGGCGTCATGGTTTCCAACGCCACCGGTACGGCGATGAAGTATTCGATCTTCAACCTTCAGGAAAGAGGCTCCTTCTTCATCGGTCCGCAGACGGAAGTCTATGAGGGAATGATCGTGGGAGTCTGCAACAAGGACATGGACATGCCGGTCAATCCGACCAAGAACAAGACGATGACCGCGGTCCGCAGCACCGGTCATGATGACGCGATGCTGCTGACCCCGCCCATTCAGCTGACCCTGGAGTACGCTCTGGAGTTCATTGGCGACGATGAACTGGTCGAAGTCACTCCCGATGCCATCCGGCTGAGAAAGCGCTGGCTGACTGATCTGGAAAGAAAGACGGCATTCAGGGAAAAGAAAAAGCTTAACGAAGAAGAAAACTGAAACGGCTGAGCCGTTTTGGTTTTTTATGAAGAGAACAAAATGATATGATTAGCTTAGCAGGAGAAGCAATATGAAGGAAAAGAGAAAACTGATCATCGATACCGACTGCGGATCTGATGACGCTGTGGCCATAGCCATGGCTCTGAATGATGAAAACCATGAGATCATCATGATCACCACGGTAGCCGGCAATGTTCCTGTAAATCAGGCGACGGTCAATGTTCTGACCACCCTGGAACAGACCGGCAGCTATTATCCGCCGGTCTATCAGGGCTGTGGGGAAATGCTGGTGAAGAAATGGGAAGGCTCAAGAGATACCCACGGCTATGACGGCATGGGTGATCTGGGCTATCATCCCTGTTTCCTGAAGAAAAGCGAAGGACATGGCGTATTGAAGATGCTGGAGGCGCTGGCGGAAAATGAAAAAAAGACCATTGACATCGTTACCCTCGGCCCGCTTACCAACCTCGCCCTGGCCATCAGACTGCAGCCGCAGACCTTCCAGAGGGTCAGAAGAGTAGTGGTAATGGGCTCCGCCGGACTAGGCTTCGGCAATGTCAGTGAAGCCGCTGAATTCAACATCTGGCAGGATGGCGAAGCGGCGCGCATCGTTCTGGAAGCCGGGATCGAAGATCTGACCTTTGTGGGTTGGGACGCCTGCCTTGATGAGGCAATGCTTGATGAAAAGGAGATTGGACAGATCCGCTCCAATTCACCCTTAGGCGCCTTCTGCATTGATAGCAACCGCGTGCTGATGCGGCTCAACCGGGAACGTTTCGGCCGAGATTGTCTGGACATGGCAGATCCGGCGGCCATGGCCGCGGCATTGCATCCGCAGTGCATTGAGGGCTGTCAGCGCTTCTATTGTCAGATCGATACCAATGAAGGGCCTTCCTACGGCAGCATGCTGATCGACCGCTACGGTTTCAGCGGCAAACCGGCCAATGCCGCCGTCTGCTGGAAACTCAAGGCAAAGGAATTCAAGGAATATCTTTTCCGGACATTAGGAGTTAAATAGCCAATTAAGAATTAGCACTTTAGCGTTGACAGTGCTAATTCTTTCGGTATAATGATTACGGGAGTCTTATGGAACAGTATTACACGCATCTGATTGACAAAATTGAAGAGGCCATGGAAAAAGGCGATTATCCGCTGGCAGAAAAGCTGGTGAATGATGAACTGGCCATGCCCTATGTACCCGGCAAGGTGGAAGAAAAACTCATGAAGTTCAGAGATGACCTTAAAGAGCTGACAGCCAGGGAAAAATCGGCGGTCATCATCAAACCGCAGGAACTTCAGGCCATGCTGAAAAAGGGCGGGGAAGCGGCCATGAATGCCATTAACGGACTGCAGGCAGCCAATGCGCGCAACTATCTTGCGGAAATAGAGCAGTGTCTGCAGGATGCTGAGATCCATCATCTCTGCAAGGTGCTGCTGTGTGAAGTACTGATAAGTCAGAAGGTCGACGAGAACCTGACCTTCATCAGTTCTGAGCGGGTAAGACAGATCAATCCGGCAAAGCTCAGCCCGGTTAGCGCTGACCCGGTCTATCTTCAGGTGCTGGAAAGTCTGGAGAAACTTTTGAACAAGAATCCCAGTTTCCTGCAGCAGGCCCAGATGCTTGCTACCAATCTCGCCTATGACTTCTTCCCCGATGGCTTGAAGAAAGAAGATACGGCGGTATATGTCTACAGCATCATCCGCTATCTGTATCAGTGTTATGGTGAGGAAAGGCAGTGGGAACAGTTTGCGGCCAGTCAGGGCGTTGAGGAATCACAGCTGCTTGATTTGCATTATTAAAGTAGAAACGCATGCGGCAAATGTGATAAGATATTATGGCGACAAAAGGAGATTTATATGAAAGCAGTTTATGAGAAAAAAGAAAGCGGCAAAGCCGAATTAAAGGTAACTGTTGATGGTCAGCAGTGGACTGATGCCCGCGAAAAGGCCAGAAAGAAAGTGGCAGCCAGGATCCAGATCCCGGGTTTCCGCAAGGGTCATGTACCGGCAGCCATGCTGGACAGATACATCAACAAGAACGAGATCCTGGTAGAGGCAGCTGAAAACGTTGCCCAGCAGGCTCTGGAATTCGGCCTTGAAGAATATAAGGAGATCAAGCTGGTCGACAGACCGTCTCTGGACATTGACAACATCAGCGAGGAAGAAGTAACCCTGAAGTTTTTGTTGACGATCTACCCGGATGTTGAACTGGGCGATTACCGCTCCGTAACCTATAAACCGGCCAAGGTCAGCGTTTCCAAGAAGGAAGTTGACGAACAGATCAACCAGCTCCGTCAGCGTAATGCCACTGAGGAACTGAGAGAAGAAGGCGCCGTCAGAAAGGGCGACATCGCCGTCATCGACTTTGAAGGATTTGTCGACGGCGTAGCCTTTGAGGGCGGCAAGGGAACCGATTATCCCCTGGAGATCGGCTCAGGTTCCTTCATCCCCGGATTTGAGGATCAGCTCATCGGCTTAAAGACCGGCGAGGAAAAGACCATCAAGGTAACCTTCCCCAAGGAATATACCAAGGAACTGGCTGGTAAGGATGCTGAGTTCAAGGTAAAGGTAAACGGCATTAAGGAAAAGGTTCTGCCGGAACTAAACGATGAATTCGTTGCCGATCTTGATGATTTCGGCGATGATGTCAAGACCGTTGAAGATCTGACCAAGACCATCAAGAAAGCCATGAAGGATCAGAAGACAGAGGAAGCCGAGCAGAAGGCTACTGATGAGCTGCTGGACGGCTTATGCGATTGCTGCAAGATCGAGATCCCGGAAGTCATGATCGAAAGGGAAACCGACGAAACATTAAGAGAAAGAGAAGCTCAGATGGCATCCTATGGCTGGAAACTGGAAAACTATCTCCAGGTCATGGGCCAGACCAAGGAACAGTTCCGTCAGTCACTGCGTGAAGTGGCGGAAAAGAAGGTCAGAATCAGACTGATCCTGGAAGCCATCGGTGAAGACATGAAGGTTGAAGTAACCGAAGAAGACATCGAAGCCGAATACAAAGGCATGAGTGAGAAATACAAGATGGAAGTCGAAAAGATCAAGGAACTGATCTCAGCTGAAATGCTTTCTGAGGACATTAAGAATCAGAAGACTCTTGAGATCCTGAAGAAGGAAAACAAGGAGGCAAAGGCTGAAAAGTAAACATTCCATCTCAGGAGGTATGAGAGATGAGTGTATACGCTGATATGAATCAGAATGTTGATTATCCGGTCATCTGTACCAGAGGCGTCATTATCTTTCCGGAACAGGAGATAATCATTGACGTCGGCCGCGACATCAGCATCAACGCGCTTAACTTTGCCAGAGAAGGCGACAAGAAGCCGCTGGTCTGGCTCACTACTCAGAAGGACATCATGACGGAATCTCCGCAGCCTGCCGACATGTACATGTTCGGTACGCTGTGCCAGATCACCAATGTCCGCAAGGAAGACAAGATCTATAAAGTCAAGCTGAAGAGCCTGGCCCGTGCCCGCGCCAATGAGGTGTGGTCAAACGGATCCATGTTCATGGCTAACATTTCAGTTGTTGACGTCGTCAACGGCGAGCCCCAGCAGGAACTGGCATTGATTCACCGGGTCATCAAGGAATTTGAGACTCAGACGGAAGGCAACAAGCCTCTTCCCAAGCAGTTTCTTGCCCAGCTGACCAGCGGAGTCAACGCCTCAACACTGGCCGATCAGCTTTCCCAGTTTCTGCCGATGACTCTGTCCGCCCGCCAGGATCTGCTGGAAGCGGTCAATGTCAACGAAAGGCTGCTGCTGCTGTTGAAGCAGTTTGAACTCAACCGGGAGATGAAGCAGCTTGACGACAAGATCACCGAAAAGGTCCGGGAGTCCATCGATGATTCCCAGAAGGAATACTTCTTACGTGAACGTCTGAAGGCCATCAAGGAAGAACTGGGTGAAGGATATGATTCCCCGGATTCATCTGATTCGCTGCTGGACTGGTTCATGAACAATCCCTATCCGGATAACATCAAGGAAAAAGCCAAGGAAGAGATCGAACGCTACGAAATGATGCCGGCAATGTCCTCGGAAGCCGCCGTCATCCGCTCCTATCTCGACTGGCTGCAGAAGGTCCCCTTCTGGCAGCAGAGCGAAGACAGCAGCGACATCAACGAGATCTCCCGCATCCTGGATGAAGACCACTACGGAATTCAGAAGGTCAAGGAAAGAGTACTGGAATACATTGCCGTCAAGAACATGACGGGAACGCTTAATGCTCCGATCCTGTGTCTGTACGGACCGCCGGGAGTCGGTAAGACTTCTCTGGCCAAGAGCATCGCCCGGGCCCTGAACCGCAAGTTCGTCAAGGTCTCGCTGGGCGGTGTACGCGACGAAGCCGAGATCAGAGGCCACCGTAGGACCTATCTGGGTTCTCTTCCGGGCCGGATCATTCAGGGCATGAAGAAAGCCGGAACCATCAACCCGGTATTCCTGATCGATGAACTGGACAAGATGGGAGCCGATTATAAGGGCGACCCGGCCAGCGCCATGCTGGAAGTACTTGATCCGGAACAGAACGCCATGTTCTCTGACAACTATCTTGAAGAACCGTACAACCTCTCCAAGGTCATGTTCATCGCTACCGCTAACGACATCAGTTCGATCCCGGAAGCCCTGAAAGACCGCCTGGAGATCATTGAGATGAGCTCCTATACCGAAGATGAAAAGGTGCACATCGCCCTGGAACATCTGATCCGCAAGGAACTGACGGAAAACGGCCTTAAATCATCACAGTTCAAACTGGATGAGGAAGAGATCCTTTACATCATCCGCTTCTATACCAGAGAAGCCGGCGTCAGACAGCTGCAGAGATGCATCGGCAAGCTTTGCCGCAAGACGGTTCTCTCCATCGCCAAGGGCGAAAGAAAGACCGTAAAGATCACCCGAAAGCTGATCAATGAATGGCTTGGCAAGGAGATCTATGAATACGGCAAGAAGGAAGAAAAGGACGAAGTCGGCATTGTTACCGGATTGGCCTATACTCAGTTCGGCGGTGACATTCTGCCCATCGAGGTAACCCATTATCCCGGCAAGGGCGGACTGATCGTTACCGGAAATCTCGGTGATGTCATGAAGGAATCGGCCACCATCGCTGTCGGTTATGTCAAGGCCAACGCCGAGCATTACGGCATTGACGCCAAGATCTTTGAGACTCAGGACATTCAGATCCACGCTCCTGAGGGAGCGGTTCCCAAGGACGGACCGTCTGCGGGTATCACCCTGACCACCGCCATCATCTCCTCACTGACCGGAAAGACAGTCAGCCGGGATCTGGCGATGACCGGTGAGATAACCTTAAGAGGAAATGTCCTGCCCATTGGCGGCTTAAGGGAAAAGACCATGGCAGCTTACCGCTGCAACATCCATAACATCATCCTTCCGGAAAACAACCTGAAGGACCTTGATGAAGTGGACAAGGTGGTCAAGGAGAATATCAATTTCATCCCCGTCAAGACGATGGATGATGTCTATAAGCAGATATTCGAAAAGAAAGCCCTGCGCTCAAAGGCATAGAAATCTAATAAGACCTGTCGATTAGGCAGGTCTTTTCTCTAAACGGCTATTGACATCTGATTTACCGGTGCGGTTTTGTGCTATACTTAATTAGTAATAGTCTCTGGTAGACAAGAACTACATGGACACTATTGATTTATCATTGAAGAAACAGGAAAGGAAGAAGCATATGACAGAGAAAGATCCTAAGGAAAAAGAAGGGCTGCTGCACAAGATAACCAAGAGTTTTGTTGATCCCTACCTTAACGATGATAAGGAAGAAGAGAGAAACACCAGTGATTATGAGGAGCCCAGCAATGAGGCGGTCTCCAGCATCAACGCCAAGATGATCATCAATGAACCGCGCAGCTATGAGGATGCCCGTCAGATCGCTGATTATCTGCTGCAGAAGAAAGCCTGTGTGGTAAACATTCACCGGCTGCAGGAAAGCGGCGCTACCAGACTGCTGGACTTTCTGTCCGGTACCATTTACGCCATCAACGGAACGGTTCAGAAGATCGATGACAACGTTTTCCTGTTCGCTCCGAAGGAACTGCCGGTAGGCTCCTGGGAAAATGCCGATTAGCGGCGCCGTTCTCCAGCATTACCGCGGATATGAAGAACTGATAAAGCGTCTGGATGACGCTTTACGTCAATATGAGCGCAGCGGCCTTTTACAGCCGCTGGACTTCATGGGCCCGGATTCACTGCAGACGGCGGAGAGTTTCATCGGCTCAAGAGCGCCATTTTCCGCTTTAGGCGGTTATGATCAGGCACTGAAAAAACGCCTGGTCATCGGTCAGAACATTTGTGCTGAAGACTTTGTCTGCTGTCTGAAAGGGCGCTATAATCAGAAATTTGAAAACCTTACCCATCGCGACTTGCTGGGCAGCGTTCACGCTCTGGGTTTTGACATCGACAAATTCGGTGACATGTGGGTCAGAAACGGTGAGATGTATCTGTACGTTGTCAGCGAACTGTCATACGCTGTAAGACAGTCACTTACCAGGATTTCCCGATGCAACGTCGATTTTGAGGAAGTTGCCTTTGCCGCTCAGCAGTTTGAATTTGACTCTCTGAGAGTAGTCTGCAGCGCCCTGAGACTGGACTGTGTCGTCTCGGCTGTCATCAGAAAATCGCGGGAAAAAGCCAAGCAGATGATCACTCACGGTCTGGTAAATGTTAATTATAAAACTATTGAAGATTGCACTTTAGTGTGTAATAATAATGATATATTATCGATAAGAATGTTCGGTCGTTTTCAAATTGATAATATTGATACCAACCAGAGGAGTGGTAAATACAACATCCTTATCAGAAAGTTTAAGTAGGGGAGCGATATTATGAACGGAAATCATCGTTTCAATTTAGTAACCAGCGGCTATGACTGCTATCAGGTCGACAACGAGATCGACCGGTATGAGTACCATGTCCGTGAGCTGAATGAAAAAATATTACTTTATCAGAATCAGATCGAAACGCTTAACAACCAGTTCAACATGATCAAGAAGAGATATCAGCTTCTGGTCAGTGAACTTCAGGCCAGAGAAAAGCAGGCTGATGATGTCGGCCGTCTGGCGCTGCTGGAAGCCAACAACATCATCACTGATGCTCAGAAGAGCGCTGACGACATCATTGATGAAGCCATGCTTAAGGTTCAGGGCTATGTCGATACGATGAAGAAGTTCAGCGAGCAGAATCAGGAAAAGACCAGAGTGCTGCGGGAATCCATCAGCAACCTGCTGGATACGATCGACAGCTACGGTGATCTGGAAGTACCCAATCCGTTCGAAGTCACAACTGAACATACAACTGAAAATACTGAAGAAAACTAAAAACGTTGAACAGGACGCGCTGCTGATAAGAGGCAATCAGAGAACCGGCGGTTGGTGAAAGCCGGTCAGAGTTATCATCAGACATCACCTGGGAGTTACCTGCCTGAAATAAGTAAGGCATGTCGTGAATCTGCGTTAATGATCAATTAAGGGCATGGGCACTGAGCTCATGAACTAAGGTGGTACCGCGTTATGACGTCCTTAGATCTGAGGACGTTTTTTTAAGGAAAGAAGGAATGAGGAATATGGATTACAAGGATACGCTGTTAATGCCCAGAACGGAATTTGAAATGAGAGCCAACTTACCGACCAAGGAACCGAAGATCCTGGCCAAATGGGAAGAGATGCGTCTTTATGATTTGATGACTGAACAGAACAAGGGCAAGGAGAGCTTCATGCTGCACGATGGTCCGCCGTATGCCAACGGCAACCTGCACATGGGTACTTCCATGAACCGCTGTCTGAAGGACTTCGTCGTCAAGAGCAAGCACATGATGGGCTATGATACGCCATTCTATCCCGGCTGGGATACCCACGGTCTTCCGATCGAAAATGCCATGCCCAAGCTCGGCTATGACCGCAAGAAAATGTCTACCGCCGACTTCCGCGCCAAGTGTGAGGAATATGCCCTCCAGCAGATTGAGATTCAGAAGGCCACCGAAAAGCGTCTGGGAACGGTAGCTGACTTTGATCATCCATACATTACCCTGCATAAATCCTTTGAGGCCGATCAGATCCGCACTTTCGGGAAGATGGCCGTCAAGGGTCTGATCTACCAGGGTCTGAAACCGATCTACTGGTCTCCGGAAAGAGAGAGCGCCGTCGCCGACAGCGAGATCTTCTACCAGGACCGCAAGGACCCGACCATCTATGTAACCTTTGATGTCGTTGATGGCAAGGGTGTTCTGGATGGCGACGAAAAGTTCGTAATCTGGACCACTACCCCCTGGACCATCCCGGCAAATCTGGCTATCTGCCTCAATCCTGATTTCCAGTACGCTGTCGTAAAGACGGCCAAGGGCAAGCTGATCGTTCTTAATTCCATGGTTGAAAAACTGATGGCGGCCTTTGAACTGCCGGAATATGAGGTCTTAAGGACCTTTAAGGGCAGCCAGCTCGAATACATCACCGTCAAGCATCCCTTCTATGATCGGACTTCCCTGATCATCCTGGGCAGCCACGTTACTGACGAAGACGGCACCGGATGCGTTCATACCGCCCCCGGTCATGGTCTTGATGACTTCTATGTCGGCACCAAGTACGGCATTCCCGCCTTCTGTCCGGTTGACGAGAAGGGCTGCATGACAGCTGAAGCCGGCGATTTCCTGGAAGGACAGTTCGTTTATGACGCTAATAAGACCGTCGTTGCCAAGCTGGATGAACTGGGCCATCTGCTGAAGCTGCAATTTGTTACCCACTCATATCCTCATGATGAGAGAATGAAGAAGCCGGTCATCTTCCGGGCCACCGTGCAGTGGTTTGCCTCCATCGAAAAGATCAGAGATGAACTGCTGAAGGCCATTGATGGAGTCAAGTGGGAGAACGACTTCGGCCAGATCAGGATCCATAACATGATCAAGGACCGCGGCGACTGGTGTATTTCCCGTCAGAGAGTCTGGGGCGTACCGATTCCCATCTTCTACGATGAAGCCGGTAAGCCGATCATTGAAGAAGAAGTATTTGAACACGTCGCCCAGCTGTTTGAAAAGTACGGTTCCAACATCTGGTTCGAAAAGGAAGCCAAGGAACTCTTACCGGAAGGATATACCAATCCGGGTTCACCCAATGGCCTGTTTACCAAGGAAAAGGACATCATGGACGTCTGGTTTGACTCCGGAAGCTCACACAATACCTTTGAAAGAAGAGGATACAAGTATCCCTGTGATCTTTATCTGGAAGGCTCCGACCAGTACCGCGGCTGGTTCAACTCATCACTGACCGTCGGTGTTGCCACCCATGGCCAGGCACCCTACAAGAGCGTTCTGTCTCATGGCTATGTCGTTGACGGCAAGGGCCTGAAGATGAGCAAGTCACTGGGTAATACCGTCAACCCGCTGGATGTCATTGCCAAGTATGGTGCTGACATTCTCCGCTTATGGGTCGCCAGCGTTGACTTCAAGGCTGACCTGCCCTGCTCAGATGACATCTTCAAGCAGAATTCCGATTTCTACCGCAAGGTCAGAAACACCTTCCGCTATCTGCTGGGAAACATCAATGCCGATGACTTTAATTATGAAAGAGACCACATTGAATACGAAAGACTGGAGAGTCTGGACAAGTACATCCTGGCTCTGCTGAATCAGACCATCGACAAGGTCAGAGACGGCTACAACCGCTATGATTACATCTCCCTGACCAGCACGCTGTTTAACTTCATGTCCAAGACTTTAAGCGCCTTCTACATGGATTATGCCAAGGACATTCTCTACATTGAGAAGAAAGACAGCCTTAGAAGAAGACAGATTCAGACCGTCTTCTATCAGTGCACCGATGTTCTGGTCAGACTGTGGGCTCCGATCCTTTCCTACACGATGGAGGAAGTCTACAGCATCTTCAAGCCGGAAGAAAAGAGTGTCTTACTGGCAAGCATGCCGGTCAGTGAAAAGCATCCGGAAGACGAAGCGCTGGTGGCCAAGTGGGATAAGTATCTCACCGTCAGAGACGACATCCTCAAGGCTCTGGAAGAAGCCAAGAATGCCGGTGTCGCCAAAAAGGCTCTGGAAGCCCGTATCCTGATGAATGTCAAGGAAGAATACCGGGATTGCCTGGAAGGACTCAGCGAGCATGATCTGGCGCAGCTGGTAATCGCATCCCAGTTCAAGCTCACCGATGAAAAATACGATGAGTATGAAACCGGCTGGATCAAGGTGGAAAAGTACGAAGGCAAGGCCTGCCCGAGATGCTGGAACATCGTTGACGAAGTCGATGAAAACGGCTTGTGTCACCGCTGCCACTGCGTTGTCTGCGGTGAATAGGAAAAACAACTGAGCCTTATCAAACGATAAGGCTCTCTTAACGGTAAAGAAAGGAATGGGGTAATAAATGGATCTTTCACAAATCCGCAGGGTATCGGCAAGACAGCTGGCCCGGCTAAGAAGAGCATCAGCTAATCAGCTAAACCGGCTCAGAAAGGCCTCTGAAGGATCGCTGGAGCAGATAAAAAGCGCCTCGGAAAATCAGCTCAACCGCCTGAGAAGCGTATCCGCTGAACGTTTTGACCGCCTCAGAAGTGCATCTGCCGGTCAGCTTAGCCGGCTCAGCCGCGTTTCCCGGCGCCAGATGCAGCGGATAAGGGAATTTACCGCGCCCAAGAGTTTCAGCGCCATGGCGGACATACCAAACGGACAGGCCTCAGATAAGATAACTGAAGGCGCCCTGGTATTGGAAGGCGGTGCCTTCCGCGGGCTTTACAGTCAGGGCGTGCTTGATGCCTTAATGGAAAATGACATCAACTTCCGCTGTGTCGTCGGCGTTTCCGCCGGTGCTCTGGCAGGACTTAATTACTGTTCCGGGCAGATCGGCCGGTCAGCCCGGATAAACCTGGCTTACCGCCACGACAGCCGCTATGTCGGCGTCAGGGCCTTACGAAAGGCCCACAGCATCGTAAACCTCGACTTCATCCTGAGGGATGTCAATGCCTATGAACCCTTTAATGAGCAATACTTCCGCAATCCGGAAAGGAAATACGTAGCTGTCTGCGCGAATGTGAATACTGGGAAGGCTGAATACATGGAAAAGAGCAGCTGCTCCGACATCATCGCCGCGGCAAAGGCGTCTGCCAGCATGCCATACGTGTCACCGGAAGTCATCATTGACGGCCAGCCGTATCTTGATGGCGGCACCAGCTGTAAGATCGCCTATCAATGGGCCATTGACCAGGGCTATGAAAAGATCGTGGTCATCAGGACCCGCCAGAGGGAATACCGCAAGAAGCCGATGACCAGGGAAAATGAAATGGCAGAGTTCTTCTACCGCCGTAACCCGCAGTTTGCCAAGGCTCTGGCCGACAGCAACATCAACTACAACCGCCAGTGCGATGAACTGATCAGCCTGGAAAAGCAGGGCCGCATCTTCGTCATCGCTCCGGAAAAGGAAGTAAAGGTCAGCCGGGTCGAATCCGATGTGGAAAAACTCGGAGAGCTCTATTTTGAAGGCTACCGGGAGACGCTGGAACATCTGGATGAACTGAAAGCATATCTTAACAGATGAAGGCCGCCGTTTTACGCTGAAAAGGCGGCTTTTCTTTTCCCGGCCAAAGCGAACAGATGGTATTATCTCTTGGCATGGTTTAGTGTAGAATAATATCGAAGAAGGAAGAGAACATGGAAATCATCCGCTCACTGGAAAACAGCCGCATAAAGCTGTTCAATTCCCTGAAAATGAAGAAATACCGTGACCGTCATCAGCTTTTTCTGGTGCAGGAAAACCATCTGATTAAGGAAGCGCTCAAAAGCGGCTGTCTGGATACCCTGATATTACGGGAAGATGTCGATAATCCCTTTGATCATGAAGCCATCCGCGTCAGCAGTGAAGTCATGCGTAAATTATCGGATAACGAATCGTTAAACGATGCCATTGCCGTCTGCCGCATGAGGGAAGGTAAGCTCACCGACCCGCACCGCCTGATCGTTCTGGAAGACGTTCAGGATCCCGGTAATGTGGGAACGATCATCCGCACCGCCCGCTGTTTCGGGTATGACGGAGTATTACTGTCCAGCCACTGCGCCGACCTCTATAACGCCAAGACCATATCAGCCTGTCAGGGAGCCCTGTTTGAACTTCCGGTAATAAGAAAGGACATCAGGGAGATATTGGAATACCTGCGGGCTAACGGCATCCGCTGCTACGGCACTTCGCTGAAGGAAAGCCGCTTTCTGGCGCAGATCGTCCCGGCTGAACGCTTTGCCCTGATCTTTGGCAATGAAGGGCAGGGCATGAGTGAAGAGACGCTTAAGCGCTGCGATGAGTGCTTCAAGATTGAAATGGATAACTTTGATTCTCTGAATGTAGCCATAGCCATGGCCGTTGCTTCCTATCAGATGCGCTATGAAAGATAAGATCATCTTCATTCTGGCTGCCCTGTGGCAGTCGACTTACGGCGTCATTCAGACTCTGATTGGGGCAATGGTGATGCTGTGGTATCATGACTGTCCGCATTTCCGTTACCGAAACTGCCTGATGACAATCTGGCGGCGAAGCGATGGTATCTCGCTGGGACTGTTTGCCTTTGTACCTGAACGGGGAAATGAGATCCTCAATGATCATCTGAAAAGACATGAATACGGCCATTGCCTGCAGTCGATGATGCTTGGCCCGCTCTATCTGCCACTGATCGGCCTGCCTTCCATGTGCTGGAACATCACCCCGGCCTTACAGCGCTACCGCCGCAGAAATGCCGTTGCCTATGAGTCATTTTATACTGAATCATGGGCAAACAGGCTGGGCGGCACCATTCAGCGCTACTGATCTGGCGTATTTACATTTCCGTTTTATGTGCTAAAATGAAAACAACGCGATGATGAGGAACGTGATACAGTAACGGCGTGACAGCGAGGAAGAAACGGTGGAAGCTTCCGATGCCGGTGTATGAATTCACCTCGGAGTGGAGTCAGAAGCTCCCGTATGACGGCGTTAACGTCTAATGAGCACAAAATATAAGGTGGTACCACGTGATGAAAATAGCGTCCTTAGCGGGACGCTTTTATATAGGAGGAACTATGTCAGTAAACTGGGAAGAACTTAGAAGTCAGTTTGAAGAGCAGATTGCCTCAGCTGACAGCCTTAACGTCATCGAACAGGTCAGGATCGACCTGTTAGGCAAGAAGGGCCGGATCAGTGCCCTGATGGGCCAGATGAAAGATGTCGCCAAGGAACAGAAGAAGGATTTCGGCATGGCGGTAAACAGCCTGAAACAGGCTACCGAAAAACTGCTTTCCGAAAAGGTAGAGCAGCTGAAGGCGCAGGCCATCAGCAGCCAGCTAAAGAATGAAAGCATCGACATCACCCTGCCGGAAAAGAAGCGCCACTACGGCACTCTTCATCCGCTGACCGTCGTTCAGCAGCAGCTGGAAGACATTTTCATGCAGATGGGCTATGAGGTCTGGGAAGGTCCGGAAGTAGAACTCGATTTCTATAACTTTGAACGGGCTAACATTCCCGCCGACCATCCTTCCCGCGACATGCAGGATACCTTCTATGTTGACGTGACCAGACTGTTGAGAACGCAGACCACGGCCATTCAGATGCGTGTTCTGGAAGCCAAGGCTTCCGATCTGCCCATTAAGGTCGTCTGCCCGGGCAAGGTCTACCGCAATGACGATGACGACGCAACCCATTCTCATCAGTTCATTCAGATGGAAGGCCTGGTCGTCGGAGAAAACATCACCCTGGGCGATTTAAAGGGTTCTCTGGAGCTGATCGCCCGCAGCATGTTCGGCAAGGACAGACAGATCAGGCTCAGACAGTCATACTTCCCCTTTACCGAACCGTCACTGGAGATTGACGTCAGCTGTCATATCTGCGGCGGCAAGGGCTGTCCGACCTGCAAGAATACCGGCTGGATCGAGATCCTGGGTGCCGGCATGGTCCATCCTCATGTTCTGGAGATGGCCGGCATCGATTCAACGAAGTACTCCGGTTTCGCCTTTGGCGTCGGCATCGAAAGAGTAGCGATGCTTAAGTACGGCATTGATGACATCCGCAACTTCTATACCGACAATATCAGCTTCCTGGAAACCTACAAGCGCTTTGAATAGGAGGGCATGACGATGATAGTTACATATAACTGGTTAAAACAATACATGGATCTCAGTGACATTACCCCGGAAGAGCTGGCGGAAAGAATCACTGACGGCGGCCATGAGGTCGAGTCCTACCATTATCAGGCCTACGGAACCAATCTGGTCATCGGTAAGGTACTTACCTGCGTTGCCCATCCCGATTCCGACCACCTGCACATCTGTACGGTCGATACCGGAAGCGATGAACGGCAGATCGTCTGCGGCGCTCCCAATGTCGCTGCCGGTCAGAAGGTGATCGTTGCCCTGCCCGGATGCAGACTTCCCGGCGGCGAGATCAAAAGCGGTGTAGTCCGCGGTCAGCAGTCTGACGGCATGATCTGCGCCCTGTTTGAACTGGGCGTAGACAAGCACTACCTTACTGAACAGCAGCTGGCGGGAATTGAAGTACTTCCCGAAGATGCTGAAGTCGGCAACCGCGAAGTTCTGAAATATCTCGGTCTCGACGATGTCATCTATGAAGTCTCTCTGACTCCCAACCGCGCCGACTGCTACAGCATGTGGGCTTTCGGACGCGATGTCGGTGCCATCCTCGGTAAGCCCGTTACCATTCCTGATTACCGCTACCAGGCCAAAGAGCAGCAGGCCAACCTGAAAGTAAGCTCGCTGACCGACCGCTGTCCGTATTTCTATGGCAAGGTAATAAATCATGTTGAGATCAAGCCTTCACCGCTGTGGATGCAGCAGGCGCTGCATGCCGCCGGAGTCAAGGCCATCAACAACGTCGTTGACATTTCCAACTATGTAATGCTGGAAACCGGCCAGCCGCTGCATTTCTATAATCTGGCCAAGATCCCGGCTCGCGAGATAACCGTTAAGACCGGTCTTGATGAGATGTATACCGCCCTGGACGGCGTTCAGTACCACGTCCGGGAAGATGACATCATGATCACTACCGAGGGCAAGGCCATCGGCTATGCCGGCATCATGGGCGGCGATGACAGCAAGATCGATGACGAGACCACCGGAATCATCATTGAAGCGGCCTGTTTCAATCTGGTCAACATCCGCAACACCTCACGCCGTCTGGGCCTGTTCACTGAAGCGGCGACCCGCTTTGCCAAGGGCATCGACCCGCTGGCCGCGCAGAAGGCTGTTGAAAGAAGTACCCAGCTGCTGATCGAACTGGCTGGGGCTGACGGAATTGAAGAAACCGTTGTTTATGGCCAGCCTGACTATCAGGAAAGAAAAATCGAAACGACGGCCAGACAGATCAACACCCTGCTGGGCACCGAATTCACGATTTCCCAGATCTATAACGTCTTTGAGACTCTTGATTTCCACCCGGTTTCCAGGGGCGAAAAGATCACGGTTACGGTACCTTCCTACCGTTACAGTGATGTAAAGGTCTGGCAGGACCTTTCCGAGGAAGTCATCAGGATCCTGGGTTATGACAACATCGTCTCAACTCTGCCCAAGATGCCGACCACTCAGGGTGCCCTGGCCAAGGACGGTCAGGAAAAGCGGACCATCAAGCAGATGCTCAACGGCTTTGGCTTTGATGAAGCCATGACCTATTCACTGGTATCTCAGGCAAAGATCGATGAAGGCCTGCTCAATATCGGTCAGCCGGTACGCATTGCCAACGCCATCAGCGAAGACCGCCGCTACTACCGTACCAGCCTGCTTCCCTCTTTAATGGATGTGGTAAGCTACAATGAAGCCCGCAATCAGGAAGAATACGGACTCTTCGAGATCGCCGACGTCTACAGCGATGACGGCCGTCAGGCCTCCCACCTGTCTCTGGCCCTTTCGGGAAAGACTACCGCCAGCAAGTGGCAGAAGCAGAGCGTCGACAATGACTTCTATACCATCAAGGGCATCGTATTATCCCTGCTTGACAAACTTGGCTATGAAGCCAACCGGATCGGTTTCAGAAGACCGGAAAGGGAAAATGAGGTTCTCCATCCCAACAAGTCAGCTGAGATCACCCTTGACCGCAATCTGATCGGCATCATGGGCGTCTCCCATCCGCTGCTGAACAAGAAATATGACATTGAGACCTGCAATCTGCTGGAACTGGATCTTTCCGCGATCCTGGAAAGAAAGAAGGGAAAGATAAGATTCACCACCATCAACCGTTATCCGGCCATCTCCTATGACCTGGCCTTAGTTGTCAGGGAAGAAGTGAGCGGCGCAGACATCGTCAACACGATCAAAAAAGCCGGCGGCAGCCTGCTTAAGAACGTTGAGATCTTTGACGTTTACCGCGGCAGCAACATTGAGGAAGGCTACAAGAGCGTTGCCGTAGCCATCGACTACCAGTCAGCGGAAAAGACGCTGAAGGAAAGCGATGTCGCTGACATCCACGCCGATGTACTCAGACAGCTTTCCAATAAGCTGCAGGCACGGCTGAGAGACTGAAACGATTAAGTAAAACCTGAAAACATCCGCCGAAAACATTGACGGATGTTTTCATTTCTGATAAAAAATGTTGAAAAGAGGACGGTTGTCTTTTAGAATTATGTTATATTCATACGTATGTGCTTTTTGCGTGGAATAGAAAGGGGATATTTTGTGAGTAAGTTAACAAAACGTTTCTTCGCAGTATTATTGAGCGTAATGTTATTGTGCGGCAACGCTGTCAGCGCCTTAGCCGAAACATTACCGGATAATACAGCTGCCACAGATGAAGGAAATGTGAAGACTGAACTGACCGTACAGACCGTCGATCAGGACAAGATCCACGTTCCGACTCTGTCTGATGGCTTCAAGGCTCCGCAGCCGCAGAGCAATGAAGCCAGATACAGCAAGGATGACATCGTTCGTGTCTCCATCGAATTAAGCAAGCCGTCAGTAATTGACGCCGGCTATGAACTTGATGGAATCGGACACAACAGAAAGGCCATCTCCTACCGTCAGGTCGTTGCCAGCCAGCAGAAGACCGTGACCAGAAAAATCGAGTCCGCTCTTAATAAGACACTCGATGTCGTCTGGAACCTGACTCTGGCCGCCAACATCATTTCCGCCAATGTCAGATATGGCGACATCATGGAGATCAAGAAGGTCGACGGTGTTGTCAATGTCTTCGTGGAAAACCGCTATGAGGTTGACAAGAACTCCGGAGCCGATCCGGATACCGCCATTACTTCCGAATACATGACCGGCGCAGCGCAGAGCTGGGCTCTTGGCTATACCGGTGCCGGAAGCAAGGTTGCCATCATCGATACCGGTGTCAACCATAACCACCTGTCCTTCAATCCGGATGCATTGGCATATTCACTGACCAAGGACGGCAAGAGTATTGAAGATTATGACCTGCTGTTTGAAGGCGACATCGCTGATCTGTTACCCCAGCTCAACGCCAATAATGCCGCTGCCAAGCATAACATCTCATCCGCAGAAGAGGCATATAAGAACCTGAAGATCCCGTTTGCCTTCAACTACATTGACGGCAACTATACCACTGATCACTATTCAGATACTCAGGGTGAACACGGCTCACATGTCGGCGGCATTGCCGCAGCCAACCGCTATGTTGAAGGCGATAATGGCGAATTTGTTGATGCCGCTGAGGAAACCGGTGCCGTAGGCATGGCTCCGGATGCTCAGATCCTGGTAATGAAGGTCTTTGGCAAGGGCGGCGGAGCTTATGACTCTGACTATTTTGCGGCCATTGAAGACGCCGTCATCTTAGGCGCGGACGCCATCAACCTCTCCTTAGGTTCAGCTAACGGCTTTACCTTTGCGGAAGGCTACCAGTCCATCATGGACAAACTGGTAGACTGCGGCGCGACCGTTTCCATCTCCGCCGGCAACAACTACGCTTTCACGGACTTCATGGAATATCACAATTATCTCTACAATACCGATGTCAACATGAATACCGCCGGTTCGCCGGGCACATATATCAATTCACTGTCCGTTGCCGCGGCCGAGAACATCGGTTCCGTTGGCAGACCGATCGTATTTAACGGCTCTCTGAAGTCCTTCTACACCGAAACCGAAAGCAAGGCTGTCAAGTTATGGACCATCAGCGGCTCTTATGACTATGTCTACATTGATGCCATTGGTGATCCTGCTGAATATCAGGCTGTTAATGAGGTTGAAAGTCTGGCCGGCAAGGTCGTGCTTGTCAACCGTGGATCCCTCTCCTTTGTGGAAAAGGGCAACAATCTGATCGACTATAACCCGGCTGCCCTGATCATTGTCAACAACCAGCCAGGAACCATCAACATGGCTCTTGATGATTATACCGGCAGTTTCCCGATGGTCTCCATCCTTCAGAGCGATGGCGCCGTGCTGAAGCAGAGCGAAAAGAAGACCGCTGGTGGTTATGATTACTATACCGGTACCGTCGTCATTTATGAAAAGGCTGAAGCTACCGTTCATGATGAACTGGAAGATGCTGTCATCACTGACTTCTCCTCCTGGGGCGTACCCAGCTCACTGGTAATGAAGCCGGAGATTACCGCTCCCGGCGGAAACATCTGGTCCGTAAACGGCATGACCGATAACGACTTTGAGACCATGGGCGGAACTTCAATGTCCGCACCGGCAGTCGGCGGTCTGGCCGCCGTAGTCGGTCAGTACATTGAGGAAACCGGCCTTGATGAAAGACTCGGTCTCAATAAGAGAACGGTTACTCAGAGCTTGTTAATGTCAACGGCCAGCCCGATGATCAATGACGTAGCATATGTTCCCATTCTCAGACAGGGTTCCGGTCTGGCTGATGTTTACGCTGCCGTAACCGCCAAGTCATTCCTGACGATGAATGAAGACGCCACCAATTCCTACGCTGACGGCAAGATCAAGGTCGAACTTGGTCAGGATGCCAAGCGCAATGGCGTTTATGAATACTCATTCAACATCACCAACATGGCTGATGAAACGAATACCTACCTCTTATTCACCGAATTGTTCACCCAGGATCTTGGAGCCGACAGTCAGGGTCAGTTATACATGCTCAAGACGACCAGATTACTGGAAGCCGACGATGTCTATGACTGGCAGAAGAATACGCCGGATACCTATGATGTTGATAAGGACGGCGACACTGATAAGAACGACGTTCAGGCCATTCTTGATTACCTGACCGGAATTCTGAAGGCTGAAGACATCAATACGGACAAGGCTGATTTTGACGGCAACGGCAAGATCACTTCCCTTGATGCCTACAAGCTGCTCAAGTGGCTGAACACTGAAGTTGAAGAAGAAACCGAAGTAACCATCCTGCCCGGTCAGACCAAGACCATCAAGGTCAAGCTGACCCTCAGTGATGAAGAAAAGGAAATCCTTAACGAATACTATCCCAACGGTGCCTACATTGAAGGCTTTACCTTTGCCGTTCCGACCGGTGTTACCACTGATGATGCCTACATCGACGCTTCCGTTTACAGCATCCCGATCTTAGGATTCTTCGGAAGCTGGACTGATCCGACGATGTTTGAAAACACCAATGCCATTAAGAACTTATACGGAAACAACAACTATCCGTACTTCGGTGACTATTTCACCAGCATGCTTTCCTTCAAGAACCCGGGCGATGCCAAGAGCACTTACTTCTCCGGCAACCCCTATCTCGTTGAAGATGAATGGCCGGAAGACAGACTTGCCATCAACGGCAACGCTGTCATCACCGACATCAATTACATCCTGACCAGAAATGCCGGAACCTTCCAGGGAATTGCCTTTGACGAAGATAACAACATCCTCTACAAGAGCAATGCCAAGACCCTGCAGGGTGCCTGGTACTATGTCAACGGTGCCGTCTGGTATAACAACAAGGTTTCTACCCAGAAGTTCAATGCCAAGGTCGCTGATTTAGGCCTGAATGAAGGCGACAAGTTCACCTTCGGTCTGTTTGCCGTACCGGAATACTATGCACTGATGCTTGACAAGAACGCCAAGGATAACAGGATCTCCGCGGAAGACATCGTCGACCTCTATGCAAAGGGCGAGATTGGCAAGGGCGCCATGGAAGGCTATACCTTCATGATTGACTCCGTTGCTCCGCAGCTGCTTGAAGATCCTGTCTGGTCCGAAGACAAGACCAAGGTCACCGTCAAGTTCCAGGACAACCAGTATGTCGCTGCCGTAATGATTACAGATATCAGCGGCAACAATCTGGCATACCTTGAACTGCCGGAGCAGACGGAACCTGGTCAGGTCATTGAAATGACCTTTGATACCACGGAAATCGAATTCCCGGAAACCGCAACTCTGACCATCGGCGACTATGCCTCCAACCAGAATTCCTATCTGCTGGCTGACATCGAAGGAACCGTTACAGTCGAAGAAAAAGTTACCATTTACAAGCTCACTGCCAACCTGGCTGCATCAGGTGAATACATCATCCTCAATACCAACCAGGCCGGTGCCGGTGTTGCCCTGAAGACTTCAGGTCCGGCTGACGTAACCAATGAGTTTGCCACCAGCGGCAATGTTACCGTTAAGACTGATGATCAGTTCGGTACCTACATTGAAGAAGCCGGTGTAGAAGATGAAATCCTCTGGACCGTTAACAACGGTGTCTTTACCAACAAGGCCGATGGCAGCTATCTGGGCTACTATCAGACCAATTATCCTTATGTTACCTGGTCAAGTGCCGATGACGCTGATACCTTCAACTACAGCAGATACACGCTGTCAGTAAAGGGAACCAGAAACGGCATGTACTATGATAAGAACTACTACCCGACCTACCCGTTCTTCTACGGTACACCGGGAGCAATCTATCTGTATGAAAAGACCGTGGAAACTATCGAAGTCGAAATTGACCCCAATGAAGTATCTGATGTCATCGTCAATCCCGACAATGCCACGCTGATCATGGGTGTCAACGAAAGCGTCCAGCTCACTACCACCATCAAGCCGATGGTAATTCCCGATAAGAGCGTTACCTGGTCATCAGAAGATGAAAGCGTTGCTACAGTAGATGCTGAAGGCACTGTTACCGCAGTTGCTCCTGGCAGAGTATTGATCAGAGCTACTTCCAATAAGACGCCGAGCGTCTATGGAACCTGTGAAGTTACCGTTCTGGAAGCTACGCCAGTTGACGCTGTAATCAATGGACAGGTCCAGATCGGCGAAGATGTCAAGTTCGTCTCCATCGACCTGAATGACATGTCTATGAAAGATTTGGGTGGCAGTCCGTTCAGCGCCTTCTACGGCGGCGGACGCGGAGGCAACTGGGTATACGGAAATGACTCCGACAATGATTTCCACAGATATGACGCCACTAATGACTTTGCCTATGACGGCGAATTCTCATTCGCACTCAACCCGACCTATGCCATCATCGATGGCGCTGCCGCTCCGAAGTGGACCAGCAACATCACCGGTGAGGAAACCGTCAATGAGTTCATCCTGTGCGGCTTCAGTGAAGTCGGACATTGGGAATTCCTGCGTGAAGACAAGTCCCTGACTTACTTCGCCTTAGGTGAAGGCGGCTACTTCTACGGTGTAGCTCTTGACTACATCGGTGCTGACGCCAATGGCGGCAATACCAGGCTGTACTACATGATTCTTGATTCCGATGGCGACCTCTGCCTGATGTACGTTCAGGATACAGAGGATGGCAAGGAATGCGAGTGGACATGGCTGGGTACCTTATCAACCTTAAGAATCGGTGAAGACCTTACCGCCTACTCCATGGCCTATCAGATCGAAGAAGACGGCGACGGCTATAAGGAAAGCCTGTTCATCGCTGACAACACAACACAGGCAGTCTACATGATTGACCTGTCCACCATTGAAGCCAGAGAGGGCGCTCCGATCAACGATGTTTATGTCGGACAGTTAAACGGCACTGAAAACATCTCCACTTTATGGGGATCCTACGATGCTGATACTGATGCGCTGAACTCATCCATCATTGCCAGAGCCCAGCAGTGGTTCAAGAACAGTGACGGAAAACTGCAGAGTGCTGAAGTCAAGGATGCATCTGAAATTAAGGACGAGCAGAGAACCAAGAATCCGTACGGAACTCTGGATGTCATCAAGTCAGCCGCACCGGCTGCTGAGAGAATCAGAGGTATTGAAGCCGTCAATATGAAGACTGTCCTTGAGACCGAGACCGCAGACGAGACGACCACTGTTACTGTCACTGATACCGAAAATCTGAATAACGCCTTATATACCATCACCTACGATCCGGAAGAACTGACTTTCGTCTCCGCTAAGGCCAGCGATGAACTGGAATTCAATTCACTCAATGTTGACGAAGAGAAGGGCGAGATCATCTTCACTTTCGTAAGTCTTGAAGGCGTTGAGGCCGGCAGCGTACTGGCTACGATCAAATTCGAACCGGGCTGCTTGGACAGCGATGTAACCGTCGTTCAGAACGAAGCCAATGAAAATACCGAACTCGATGAAGAAACGGTAGCAACCATTAAAGGCCTCGGTCACCTGTGGGGTGAACCGACCTGGGATTGGAATGACGACAATACTGCCGCCACCGCTACCTTCATCTGCCAGAGAGATCCTGAGCACGAAGAAGAAGTCAATGCTGAGATCACTGAAGAGATCGTCAAGGAACCGACCGGCACGGAAGATGGCGAAAAGAAAATCACCGCTACCGTAACCGGACCGGACGGCAAGACCTATACTGACACCAAGACCGTTGTCATTCCGGCTAATCCGGATACTCCGGATACCGGCGACCACAGCCATCTGGGTGCCTACATTGCCATGATGACCATCTCCGGATTAGGCTTAGCGATCCTGTTATTCAAGAGAAGAAAGGGTCTCAACTAAATTGGTTTAAATAAGGAAAGGGTACAGAAATGTACCTTTTCTTATGGTTTTTTTCGGTCTTCCAAGTTGGCTGGCAAACAAAGTTCTTGATAGCTTAAGGCTAAGTAATTATAATTATTGTGTTCATATTTAACAGGAGGTTTGATAATATGGGACGTGCGCATGAAGTAAGAGCAGCTTCAATGGCTGCTACTGCGGCAAAGAAGACAAAGATTTACTCTCGGTATGGCAAGGAAATCTACATGGCTGCCAAGAGTGGTGTCCCCGACCCCAATATGAACCAGACGCTGAAGAGAGTCATTGAAAAAGCCAAGGCTGCTCAGGTACCTGCTGATGTAATCAAACGCAACATTGAAAAGGCAAAAGGCTCAAACGCTGAAGCATACATTGAAAACCGCTATGAGGGTTTCGGACCCGGCGGAAGCACCATTCTGGTCGATACGCTTTCCGACAACTCCAACCGGACACTGGCGGAAGTCAGAAGCTGCTTCAATAAAGCCCACTGCAACCTCGGCAAGGCCGGTTGCGTTTCCTATCAGTACGACAATACCGGTATCCTCTCCTTAAAGGGCAATGAGGAAGAAGTCCTTGATTCTCTGCTGATGGCTGAGGTTGACGTATTGGATGTCGAAAGCGACGATGAAGGTTATGTTACCCTCTATGTTGCCCCCACGGATCTGTTTAAGGCCAAGGATGCCCTGGAAGCCGATAAGGGTGAGATCGAGTTTGCCGTTCTGGAAAACAAGATGCTTCCTCAGGAATACATCACTCTGGACAGTGAGGAAGACCGCAACCAGCTCAACAGACTGCTGACTTACCTGGATGACGTCGATGATGTCCAGCAGGTATATCACAACGTTGAAAACCTTTAGGAGTAAGTAAGAGGAAATAAAATTCCTCTTTCTTTCGGACAGAAGGACATTTTGATTCGTTATATTTTCAGAGAGGTGATTTTTATGAAGAAAATGCTTATTACGTTAATGGCTGCGTTGATGCTGATGACCGCTTCCGGCTGCAGCCAGAGCAAGCCAAATGAAATCGGGAAGGCTTACTTCGGCATCGAAGTAAGAAATAATACGGGCAAGAATCTGAAGAGCATTGCCGTAAAGATCATGCGCGATGACCAGCCGGTCCATACCGCTGAACTGCAGAAGGCCGGCGAACTTATCAAGCCGGATGAAGTCATGAGTCATGATTTTGAGCAGAAGACCCTTTCTGCTCAGAGTCAGGGAAGCAACGAAGTTACCGCGGTGATCACGATAACTGATGAAGATGGAAAAACCGTTGAATGCACTCCGCTTATCGGTTTCTACATCATTGAAGGGATGAAGTTTGATTTCAACCTGACTGCCGATAAGGAAGGCGGATACCGCGTTGAAGCTTCTTTCCGCCATCGCGACATCAGCGATGATCCGGTAGCCATTGAAGGAGATACCATCGGCATGGAAGTCTTCAAGCGGCTGATAAACCGCAATGAGAACATCTGTTTCTCCCCGCTTTCCCTGGAAATTGCCCTGAGCATGCTCTATGAAGGAGCCGGCGGTGAGACTCTCAGTCAGTTTAAAGCCAAACAGAGCGGACCCCTTTACATCAAAACGGATAAAGCCATGCTGGCCAACAGCATGTGGGCCGATGATGAATTCAGGGTAAATGCGGAATATCTGGATACCCTTTTGAAGAAATATGACAGTGAGGTCTTCAATCAGAATCTCACCGGTGATACCTACAAACAGATCAACCAGTGGATCAGCGATAAGACCAGAAAGCTGATCAACGGTGTCTTTGATGAACCGCTTAGTGACAGCATGGCCATGGTACTGATCAATGCCCTTTACTTCAAGGCAAACTGGGCCAGCCAGCTGGCCATTCTGGAGAACGGCGACTTTACCACCGCTTCCGGAAAGAAAATTACTGCTGAGTATGTCGGCGACATGGGCAACATGCTGGTCGCGGAAGATGAGCAGTGGATCGGTGCCGTACTTCCCTATGATGACGGTGAAACCAAATTCATCGCCCTCAAGTCCAAGGATAAGCCCGGCATTCCTGATTATCAGACGCTGATCAGACTGACGGAAGGCGCTGAATACCGCTATGCGGAAATGAAGATGCCCAAACTGGATATTGAATATTCCGAGAGTCTGGTAGAACCGTTAAGAGCAATCGGTCTCAGTGACGTCTTTGACAGTCAGAAGGCTGATCTTACCGGCATCGGCCAGTCAGATAAGGGTAATCTGTTTGTCAGCCTGTTGCTGCAGAAGACCCATCTGAAACTGGATGAAAACGGCACGGAAGCCGCCGCGGTAACCGTCATCGGTGTTGATACCTGTGCTGCTCCGGCGGATGAGCCGCTGAAACTCTACTTCGACAGTTCCTACTTCTTTGCCATCGTCAATAACGGTGCCGTCATGTTTGTCGGCTATGTTGACCAGCCGGCCGTCAGTCGCTGACAAGAACTTAAATAAACGTGGTTAAGCAAACTGAGTGTAACTGAGGCGTTAATTTCACCCTTGATAACTTGTAAATTGTTTCATTATTGCATAAAATGAATTAAAGGGGTGTGAATGATAATGCCTAGAGATATGAATCTTAGTATTGAAACCATACTGAATAAGGAATTTGAGGTTGAATTCAAGGGCTATTCGCCGATTGAAGTCGATCAGTTTCTTGACCTGATCGTCAAGGACTATGACAGTTATGAGCTGGAGATCAAGAATCTGCAGGAAAAACTGGGGAATGCCCAGCAGACCGTTGACACCCTGAAAACCAAGGTCATGGATCTGGAAAGCCGGCTCAAGGAAGCGGAGACCAAGAACGCCAATGAGCAGCCGGCTCCGGTCGTAGCCAACCTTTCTCAGGTTGACATCCTGCGCCGCATTGCCAGACTCGAACAGGAAGTATTTAACCGTAAATAACTAACAAGGCAATCGCTGCCCTTCAGGGTAGAGGAAAGTCCATGCTCACACTGCCTGCGATGGCAGTAACGATTATGCTGGCTTAATAAATAAGGCCAGGCGCCGACGGCGGTAACCATACCTAAAGAGCAATCCATGGTGGCGGACCGTAAAGTGCAACAGTGACGAAGTTCTTCCGGAAACGGTTGAAGTGGAACGATGTAAACCCCATAAGTGAGAAACCCAAATTTTGGTAGGGGAATCCGAAACCGCGAAATGAAGCGGCCAGGGACGCGCAAGCGTAGATAAATGATTGCCCCTTGCTCAGCAAGGACAGAACATGGCTTACCAGTTAGTTAAGTTTAAGGACACTCAGGTGTCCTTTTTTACAGGATCATGCATAACTTGAAATAAAGTAAAGTCAATGCTATTATGATTATGCGGATGGATGTGCTATAATGTCTGCGAGGTGAAAACTATGAATTTACCAAATAAGCTGACCTTATTCAGACTGATATTAATTCCCATCATCGTATTGATCTGGGTATTCCCATATGCGCAGATTGGCATCAATCTGCCGAGTTATCACATCGGTTATCTGAGCCTTTCGCTTAAAAACATCATCGTACTGGTCCTGTTTGTAATCGGTTCGGTTTCCGATTTCCTGGATGGCTTTCTGGCCCGGCTGAACAATCAGGTTACGACTTTTGGAAAGTTCGCTGACCCGATCGCTGACAAGTGTCTTACTACCACGATGTTCATTCTGTTTTCCGCCGAGAACCTTATCTCCGCCGTTCCGGTACTGATCATGGTCTGGCGAGACATTGTCGTTGACGGCATCAGGCTGATTGCTTCCAGCCGCAACATCGTCATCAGTGCCCGGATGCTTGGCAAGATCAAGACCGTTGCCCAGATGATCTGCATCATCGTGATACTGCTCAACAACATTCCTTTCCAGTTCATCAACATTCCAATGGCTGACATCATGCTGTGGTTTTCCACTTTTATCTCCCTGGCTTCCGGAGTATCCTATTATAACCAGGCCAAGACCTATATCTGGGAGAGCAAATAAGTGGATCTGTTGGTAAAAAAGCTTATTGATTTAGGATTTACGTTGTCCTCATGCGAATCATTGACTGGAGGACTGTTCAGTGCTTCGCTGACTTCAGTACCGGGCGTCAGCGCCGTCTTCAAAGGCGGGCTGGTGACCTACTGGAATGAGATAAAGGTCAATGTTGCTGGTGTTTGCCAGAAGACTGTTGACGATTATGGTGTCGTTTCCAGCCAGACGGCCAGAGAAATGGCCCAAAACGTAGCCGGCATATTCCATACCGACATCGGCGTATCCTTTACCGGCAATGCCGGTCCGGACACCCTTGAAGGCAAGCCGAAGGGGCTTGTATATACCTGCATCGCCATTAAGGGCGAAGTACATGAATTTGAGGATCTCATCGATCTGCCCCGCAACGAGCTGCGCTTAAGGATCGTAGAACTTACCGGCGCAAGACTTATGGAGCTACTGAACAAAGAATATCATTTGGAGGAAGAACAAGATGGCTGAAAAAGACAGAAACGAAGCATTGGCCGATACCATTAAGGAAATTGAAAAGACCTACGGCAAAGGCGCCATCATGCGCCTTGGTGACAGTGTCAAGGTAGAAGAAGACGCGATCAGCTCCGGATCATTACTGATCGACCAGGCTTTGGGCATTGGCGGTTATCCCCGGGGCAGGATCATCGAAATATACGGCCCGGAAAGCAGCGGCAAGACGACTTTGGCCCTGCATGCCATTGCCGAAATTCAGAAGAGCGGAGGCAAGGCGGCCTTCATAGATGCTGAGAACGCGATTGACCCTATGTATGCCAAGAAACTGGGTGTTGACATCGATGATCTGATCCTGTCTCAGCCTGACAGCGGTGACCAGGCTCTGCAGATCACTGAATTGCTGATAAAGTCAGGTGCAATTGACCTGATCGTCGTTGACTCGGTCGCGGCCCTGGTTCCCCAGGCTGAACTGGACGGCACCATCGGCGATTCCTCGATCGGTCTTCAGGCCAGACTGATGAGCCAGGCCATGCGCAAACTGGCCGGTGCCATGAACCGCAGCAAGTGCACGGTCATCTTCATCAACCAGCTCAGGGAAAAAATCGGCATCATGTTCGGTAACCCGGAGACTACTCCCGGCGGACGGGCTCTGAAATTCTATTCCTCGATCCGTCTGGAAGTTAGAAAGGGTGAACCGATCAAGCAGGGCTCCGACATCATCGGCAATAAGACCAACATCAAGATCGTCAAGAACAAGGTTGCTCCGCCTTTCAAGACCTGTACTGTTGAGATCCGCTATGGCGAAGGTCTCTCCCATGTCTCCGAGGTCATTGACCTGGCTGTTGATAACGGGATCATTGAAAAGAGCGGTGCCTGGTTCTCCTACAACGGTGAAAAGATCGGCCAGGGCAAGGAAAACGTCCGCGCCTACATGCTTGAGCATCCGCAGTTTACTGAGGAGATCGACGGAAAACTGCATAAGCTGCTGGCAGAAAAGCGCGCTGAAGGCGAGTAGGCCGTTAAAGTGAAACATAAGAACTATATTTCAAAAAAGTGCTGTCATGGCAGCACTTTTTACAGGCAATGAAGAAAGGAGAAAGCAGGTCAAAAACACGCAAATATGCAAATATATTTTGTATTCATTTTAATTATGTGATAAAATCTTACATGTATATGATGGAGGATATTTAAAATGAAAGAAAATATGCCTTACATCTTATGCGGCATTGTAGGCATTTTAGCGGGTGTGATCATCATGGTCATCATCTCCCGCCTTGGTCTTAACAAGAACAAGGAAAAAGCTAGTTTAATTCTAAAGGAAGCTAATATTGAAGCTGAATCGATCAAGAGACAGGCAGTCCTGGACGGAAAGAATTCAGCATATGAGTTGAAACTTGCTGCAGAGAAGGAAATAAAGAAACAGCGCCAGGAACTCAATGATGTGGAAAACAAGCTCATCAGGCGCGAAAGTTCTTTAAACTTTAAAGAAGAAAAAGTCCAATCAAAAGAAAAACAATTAAGCGATAAACTAGAAGAAAACGAAAAGAAGTCTGCAGAGCTCGATAAGATGCAAGCTGACCTGCAAAACAAGATCAACAGCCAGCAGGCTGTCCTGGAAAAGGTTGCCAGCATGACTGCCGGTGAAGCCAAGGAACAGTTATTCGATCTTGTAAAGACCCAGACCGCCAATGAAATGGCAGCATATATTAAGGACGAAGAAGAAAAGGCCAAGGCCAACGCTTCCGACATCGCCCGTAACATCATCGGCCAGGCCATTCAGAGATATTCTCAGGAAGAAACCATCGACCGGACCGTATCCGTTGTCGGTCTGCCTTCGGAAGAAATGAAGGGCCGCATCATCGGACGTGAAGGCCGCAACATCAGAGCCATCGAACAGGCCACCGGTGTTGACCTCATCATTGATGATACCCCGGAAACCATTACCATCTCCTGCTTCGATCCGATCAGAAGGGAAATCGCCAGACTGACGATGGAACATCTGATTAAGGACGGCCGCATTCAGCCGGGCCGCATCGAAGAAGTTGTCGCCAAGAAGACTGAGGAGCTCAATGAAGTGATTCAGAAAGCCGGCGAAGACGCTGTCTTCCAGCTTGGCTTGGGAAAGATCGACCGCGAACTGATCAGACTGATCGGACGGCTGAAATACCGTTATTCCTATGGACAGAATGTCCTTCAGCATTCCCTGGAAGTTGCCCATCTGGCCGGCATGATGGCCGCTGAACTGGGCGTCAAGCAGTCGCTGGCCAAAAGAGCCGGTCTGCTGCATGACATTGGCAAGGCCATTGACTTCGAACAGGAAGGCTCCCACGTTGAACTGGGTGTCAAGGTAGCCAAGAAGCACGGCGAAAATGATGTTGTCATCAACGCTATTGCCTCTCACCATGGCGATACCGAACCCACCAGCATCATTTCCAACCTGGTCGCTGCCGCTGACGCACTGTCAGCTGCCAGACCCGGTGCCCGCTATGAATCGCTGGAAAACTATGTCAACCGTCTGGAAGAACTTGAAAAGATCGCCAACAGCTTTGAAGGCATTGACAAGAGTTATGCCATTCAGGCCGGACGTGAGATCAGAGTTATGGTTCAGCCCGACAAGGTCGATGACATCAATTGTTACCGGCTGGCCAGAGAGATCAAGGATAAGATCGAAAGCGAACTTACCTATCCAGGTCAGATCAAGGTAACGGTCATCAGAGAAACCAGAGCCAACGAAATCGCCAGATAACATGAGAGTACTGTTTGTCGGCGACATCGTCGGCCGCCCAGGCCGGATGATGCTGGAAAGCAGTCTTCCCGCTCTCAGGGAAGAATACGGCTACGACTTAATGATCGTCAACGGCGAAAATGCTGCCCACGGCAAAGGAATCACCAGAAAGATCTACGATTTCCTGGTTGATCTTGGCGCCGACTGCATTACCCTTGGTAACCATGCCTTCAGCAAGGATAACATTCTTACCTTCATTGATTCGGCTGAACGCCTGATCAGACCGGCTAACATGGAACCGGTCGGTATTGGCCGCTCAGCCCGGATCATTCAATGGCAGGGCTACAGCATCGGGGTGTTCAACATTTACGGCAGCGTCTTCATGGACCAGGTTTCCGAAAGTCCGTTTACGGCCTTTGAAAGGCTGATGAAGGAGAATCCCTGCGATATCCGCATCGTGGACTTCCATGGTGAAGCAAGCGGGGAAAAATATCTGTTCATGGAATACTTCAAGGACAAGTGCCAGCTCATCGCCGGTACCCATACCCATGTTCAGACAGCGGATGAAGCGATCCATGAAGGGTGCGCATTCATCTGCGACATCGGCATGACCGGTCCGTATCACTCGATAATCGGCCGGGACATCGATGAACTGATCGCCAGCAATGTCCGCCTTGAACCCACCAGATACACGGTGGCTGAGGGAGAAGGAATGCTGTCAGCGATCATCTGCGATATTGATTTAAGCAAAAAGGAGGCGACGGCAATCAGACGCATTCAGATCAGACCTGATCTAAACGGCTGATGATTACCGTAAGGAATAAAAGGAGTTGATATTATGCCTGCTACAGTAAATAAGGAATTATGTCTTGGATGCGGTGCTTGCACTGAAGTTTGTCCGGTTGGAGCCCTTGCTCTTGGCGATGACGGACTGGCTGAATGCAATCAGGATCTGTGCATCGATTGCGGCGCCTGTGTCGCAACATGCCCGGCAGAAGCAATTAGTCAAGACTAAACCAAGCACAACCAGCTTGGTTTTTTAAGGGAAAAAAGCTATGAGTGAATTCAGACTTCCTGATGAGAAACAGGCCCGTATCAGAAGCAGCAGTTTCCGTACCGAGATTGTCCGCGACCCCGTTGTCCTAAGTGAAGAGCAGAAGATCCTGGGAAACGGCCTCAATTATTTCGTTTCGACCTATGGCTGTCAGGCCAATGTCAGGGACGGTGAGGTGATCTGCGGAATTCTTGAACAGATGGGATTTAAAGCCGTTGAGGACATGGCCCTGGCTGATCTGATAATCCTGAATACCTGTGCGATCAGAGAGAACGCCGAAAACAAAGTCGTCGGCGAGCTCGGTTTTCTGCAGGCCTACAAAAGACGCAACCCGCGTTTGATCATCGGAGTATGCGGCTGCATGGCTCAGGAACCGCAGATGGCCCGCAGGATCGTAGAAAAGCACCCGGTCGTTGACCTGATGTTTGGCACTCATAACATTCATAGATTACCGGCACTGCTGCAAAACATCATCGTCAATGATCAGCGCAGCATCGAAGTGCTTTCCCAGCAGGGCAGCATCTTTGAGGGAATGCCGACCATCCGCTCCAGTCGCCATAAGGCCTTTGTCAACATCATGGACGGCTGTGACAAATTCTGTACCTACTGCATCGTCCCCTATACCCGCGGTCAGCAGCGCAGCCGGTTGAAGGAAGATGTCCTGAAGGAATGCCGTCAGCTGATTGATGCCGGCTATAAGGAGATCACCCTGATCGGTCAGAACGTAAATGCCTATGGCAAGGATCTGAAAATGGGATATGACTTCGCCGGTCTGCTTAATGAAGTTGCTGATCTGGGCATTGCCAGGCTGCGCTTCACCACTTCCCATCCCTGGGACTTTACCGATGAGATGATCAATGCCATTGCCAGCCGGGAAAACATCATGCCCTTCATTCACCTTCCCCTGCAGTCGGGCAATGATGAAATACTGAAGAGAATGGGACGGCGCTACACCAGAGAGCAGTATCTTGACCTCTACGACCGCATTGTAAGCCGTGTGAGCGATGTTGCCGTTTCAACTGACATAATAGTCGGCTTCCCCAATGAAACGCGCCAGCAGTTTGAGGATACGCTCAGCGTTGTTGACTACTGCAAATATGACAATGCCTACAGCTTCATCTTCTCGCCCCGGGAGTCAACCCCGGCAGCCCGGATGGAGGATAATGTTTCCCTTCAGGAAAAGAAGGAACGACTGGCTGAGCTGAACGGCAGACTTGGCGAATACTCCAAGATGCGCAACAAACAGTGCGAAGGAAAGGTCTATGACGTCTTAGTTGACGGTGTTTCCAAGACTGACAGCAGCGTCATGTCCGGCTATACCCGCCAGCAGAAACTGGTCAACTTCCGTTCCGAAAAAGCCCGTGTAGGTGATATAATTAATGTAAGGATAACGGAAGGAATGAAGAATTCCCTGAACGGGATCGACGTTTCCGAAAAGAGGGCAGAAAATGAATAATCTGAGACTTTACGCCTTAGGCGGATTAGATGAAAACGGAAAGAACCTTTACTGTGTAGAAGTAGACGGCAGGATCTTTGTGGTCAACTGCGGCATAAAGAGAACTGATGTCTCGCAGTTCGGCATCGACTATGTCATCTGCGACATTTCCTACCTTAAGGAAAACAGCGATAAAGTGGCAGCCATCATCGTAACCAACATGCATGACGACATGATGGATGCCGTTCCCTTCTTCCTGAAGGAACTGAATGTCCCGGTTTACGCTACGGAAATATGCCTGCGCTTTTTAAGAGAATACCTCAAGGAAGACAACATTACCAAATACACCCTTCACAGGCTGCCCCGCAGCGGTGAAACGGTGATCGACGGCGTTACCGTTACCAGCTTCGGTCTGACTTCCTCAGCTCCTGATGCCATCGGCGTAGCCATCGATACTCCTAAGGGTCAGATCGTCTTTGCCAGCGAATATGTCACCTACTTTGACATGACCAGTGATTACTTCAAGACTGACATCGGCAAGATCGCCGATATCGGCAAGAAGGGCGTTCTGGTTGCGATGATCGAAAGCATGTACGCTGACCGGGAAGGCTTTACTTCTCCCCGCCACTGCATAACCAACCTTCTGCGTCCGGTATTTGAGGATGCTCAGGGAAGGATCGTCATTACCGTCTACGGCCAGAACTATTTCCGCATCAAGGAAATCTTTGATCTGGCAGGAGAATTCCATAAAAAGGTCTACATCCGCGACAGCAAATACCGCAGCTATCTGAACATCTTCGCGGAAAACAACTACTACACACCACCCAAGGATGTCCTGTTGGCTCCCGGCAGCTTCCGCAACGAAATGGATGACTGCGTCATTCTGGTAACCGGTTTTGGCGGACGGGTCTTCAACGGCATGTACCGGATCGCAATCGGTGAGGATGAACAGATTGAATTACGGGAAAGCGATACCGTCATCATCGCCTCCCCGGCCGTCTCCGGAGCTGAGAAGGAAGCCAGCGCCATGGAAAATGAGCTTTACCGCGACAATGTCCACGTCGTCAAGCTGGATGCCAAGCAGGTGCTTTCCATGCATCCCTCCCAGGAGGACATCAAGATGTTCCTTTCCCTGCTCAAGCCGACCTACTTCATGCCGGTTGCCGGGTCGTACCGCGACTTTGTCAACGCTGCCAATCTGGCGGTCGGCATCGGCTTTACCCCTGACAAGATCATCATCCTCGATAACGGCCAGATCGCTGAATTTGAAGACGGCCGATTGAAGACTACTGCCGAAGTGATCGACAACATCGGCGAGAATCTGATCAACGAGGAGGAAAAGAAAGACATCACCTCTTCAGTACTGCGCGACAGGGAACTGTTGAGCACGGACGGTGTCATCATCATCGGCATAGCCGTTGACTATAATACCAAGCATGTCATTGCCGGTCCGGACATCCAGTCCAGAGGAGTCATCTATGTCAAGGATTCAGAATACCTTATCAAGAATCTGGCCAAGATGTGCATAGAATTGATTGAGGAAAAGGCAACCCGCAAAGAATTCAACAACATGGAGGTCAGAGCGGAGATGCGGGAAATGGCTGCCCGCTACGTTCTCCGAGAGACTGGCAAAAAGCCCATGATCCTGCCCGCCATCATTGAAATAAACATATAGGAGCTGATTTTAATGAACAAAACCAGAAACAGAAAGAAAAATACCGCAGATGAGAACTTCATCGGTTATCTTTATCTGGTCATAGCGATCGTGCTGTGCCTGATCGCTCTGATGCATGAGATGACCGGTTTTCTCGGCCGCTGGCTTTATCTGTTGAGCCGGTTTCTGTTTGGCGTTCTGTGGTTTATTCCCTATGTTCTGATCACCATCTACTGCATCATGCGAGCTTTCCGCTTCCGGCTACCCAACAAGGTCTGGACGAGCATCGGACTGTTCTTTCTGGCCAGCTTGATGATCTGCGGCTGCGTTTCCTTTAGAAAAAGCGAAGGCGGTCTGAATCTTATTAAGGAATTCTTTTCCCGAAGCAAAGAGATCATTTCCGGTGGAGAAATGGGCAAGGGCGGTCTGTCCGGCGTTATTACTTACGGACTGATTTCGGCTGCCGCTGACTTCTGGGGCGTCATAATCGTCATCTGCGTGCTGTTTGCGGTTGGCGTACTGATTCACCTTCCGGAGATCAGAAAGCTGCTGAACCGGCCGAAAAAGCCCGAGACGGTCAAGAAGAAACCGGCAGAAGAAAAAGCAAGACAGTTTACCCTGTTTGACGAGATCAAAGCCAGTCAGCAGGAAAGGAAAAAGGAAAAGCAGCTCAAACTGGAACTGGAAAATGAAAGAAAACAGCTGGAAACTAAGCTGGAAAGAAGAGAAGAGAAGAAGGAAGCGGAGGTCCCGGCGGTCGTACCGGCTTCATCCACACCAACACCGCTGAAGAACTTCAAACTGCCTTCCCTGTCCTATCTGGAAACTCCGTCGGTAAACAAGGGCAGTATCAACCGCCGCAACGCCGCGGAAAAGTGGGAACTTCTCCGGGACATCCTTGAATCATTTGACCTGGATTCCCGGCTGGAAGGTTATAACATCGGACCATCGATCACTCAGTTTGAGATCGTACCGGAAGGCAGCTTCAACATCAACAAATATGCGACCATTGAAGGCAACATGAAGATGGCCATGGCCGTTCCTTCCCTTCGCATTGAGGCGCCGATTCCGGGAAAAAGAGCAGTCGGCATTGAGATACCCAATGAGGAGCCGACGCTGGTCAGGCTCAAGGAACTGCTTAAGGATGTTCCCGACAAGTACCAGTACGAACCGCTGATGTTCGTTCTTGGCAAAGACATTACCGGCAAGGGCGTTTACAGCCTGATAAATAAGATGCCTCACATCCTGGTAGCCGGTGCTACCGGCAGCGGCAAATCCGTCTGCATCAATTCCATCATCCTGACCATTCTTTTAAGAGCCAGACCTGATGAAGTCAAACTGCTGCTGGTTGACCCCAAGAAGGTGGAATTCTCCGCCTACGCCAACATTCCGCATCTGATCTGTCCGATCATCACCGAATCCGACAAGGTTCCTTCTGCCCTGGTCAAACTGGAACAGATCATGAATGAACGCTACGAACTGTTCTCCAACAGCGGCGCACGCAACATCGATGAGTTCAATGAAAAGTATCCGGAACGCAAGATTTACCGGATCGTCTGCATCATTGATGAGCTCGCCGACATCATGAACCACCATGGCAAGGAACTGGAGATTTCCGTAAGCCGTCTGGCATCGCTGTCCCGGGCAGCGGGCATTCACATGATCCTGGCTACCCAGAGACCTTCTACCGATGTCATTACCGGTACCATCAAGGCCAACATCGTTTCCCGCATTGCCTTTGCGGTAATCAGCGGATACGACTCCAAGACCATCATTGATGCTCCGGGTGCCGAGAAACTGCTGGGCAACGGCGACATGCTGTTCAAGCCCGGTGATGCCGGCAGGCCGACACGCATACAGGGTGTCTTCGTTTCCAAGCAGGAGATCGACACGGTCACTGAATACTTCACCAAGAGCGGCTATTATCCGGAATATGATGACCGCTTCCTGCATGATGAGCAGGAAGAAGGCGAAAGCGGCGAAAGCGTACCTTCGGGTGTCAAGGACAGACAGTATCCGGAAGTGGAAAAATGGGTCATGACCCAGGAAACCGTTTCTGCCAATCAGATCCAGAGGCGTTTCAACATGGGCTATCCCCATGCCGCCAATCTGATCGATGCCCTGGAATACAACGGCGTCATTTCCGGACCGCGCGGTTCCAAGCCCCGCGATGTCCTCAAGCGCTCGGAGTAGGTCAGAGGTGTTTACTTATCACGGTTATTTTGATAGATTATTTAGTGGAAGGTGAAAACTATGTATAAAAGAGTACTGTTAAAGCTCTCCGGAGAAGCTCTGGCTTCCAGCGAATCGACATTTGATGCCGAAAAGATCGCCAGGATCGCTGAAGAACTGAAGCTGGTGGTAGCCAAGGGCGTCCAGGTAGCCATTGTTGTCGGCGGAGGCAACATCATCCGCGGTAAGTTCGCTCAGAAGATGAACCTGCCCCGGGTTGAAGCAGACAAGATGGGAATGCTGGGAACGATGATCAATGCCCTGGCCCTGATGGGCGGATTTGAACAGAACGGCCTGCATGCCTACATGCAGTCGGCAGTTGACTGTCCGAAGGTCTGTGACCTCGCTGATAACCGCAAGGCCATTGAAAAAATGGAACAGGGATACATAGTCGTTTATGGCGGCGGTACCGGAAATCCTTATTTCTCAACTGATACCGGAGCAGCCTTAAGAGCAGCCGAGATTCAGGCCGATGCCATCCTGATGGCTAAAAACGGCGTTGACGGCGTCTATACCGCCGACCCCGATACTGATCCTACGGCTACCAAGTACGATGAGCTCACCTACCAGGAGATCCTGGATAAGCAGCTGAAGGTCATTGATGCCACCGCTGCCGCACTATGCATTGATGCCAACATCGATTCCGTCGTCTTCGACATGGGAGATCTTCATAACATTTCCCGGGTCACGGACGGACAGAGAATCGGTACGATAATCCACAGATAAAGGAGGTAATGTTATGTCACAGGTTGATGATGTCAAAACAAAGATGAACAGTGTCATTTCCGTTTTCGAGAACGCGCTGAACCAGATCAGGACCAGCGGAGCCAATCCGTCTCTGATCGCCAACGTGGAAATTGATTATTATGGCATGGCAACACCGATCAATCAGATTTCTTCCATCAATGTCATTGAAGGAAAACAGCTGCTGGTCAAGCCCTACGAGATGAGAGTTGTAAAGGACATCGAAAAGGCCATCTTCGCGGCCAATCTCGGACTTACTCCCCAGAACGAGGGTACTCAAATCAGGATCAATGTACCGCCATTAACCGAAGAGAGAAGAAAAGAGTACGCAGCCAAGGTCGTCAAGATGGCTGAAGAAGCCAAGATCGCCTGCCGTAACGCCAGAAGAGACGGCAATGACATTGTCAAGAAGGACAAGACCATTCCCGAAGATATCTCCAAGGACCTGGTAGAGCAGATCCAGAAGGCAACTGACGAAGCCATTAAGAGAATCGACGAGATCACAGCCAAGAAAAACAAGGAAATCATGACGGTATAGCCGCATGAACATACCGCAGCACATTGCCATAATCATGGACGGCAACGGCCGCTGGGCCAAACAGCAGGGCAAGCCGCGTAATTATGGCCATCTGGCAGGTACGGAAAATGTCAGAAACATCGCGATAAAAGCGGACGAGTTGGGAGTTAAAGTCCTGACTCTTTATGCGTTTTCCACCGAAAACTGGAAACGGCCGGATGATGAAGTCGGCTACCTGATGTCTCTGCCTGCCGTCTTTTTCCGCAAGTTCATGAAGGAACTGATGGAAAAGGGAGTCCGCATTGCGACCATCGGTAATCTTGATGCCGTTCCGGAAGCTACCAGAAAGGTCATTGAAGACGCCAAGAGACAAACCGCTGAAAACAAGGGATTGACGCTGGTATTTGCGATGAATTACGGCGGCCGTGCTGACATCGTTCAGGCTGCCAACAAAGCCATTGCTCAAGGCAAAACCGTCTTAACTGAACAGGACATTGAGGAAAACCTCTATACGGCCGGTTATCCTCAGATCGATCTGATGATCCGTACGTCCCTTGATTACCGTCTGAGCAATTTCCTGTTATGGCAGCTGTCCTATGCCGAACTGTATTTTACCGACTGTTACTGGCCGGATTTCAATGAAGACCGTCTTACTGAAGCTGTTGAATGGTTCAGTAACCGGGAGAGAAGATTTGGAGGCCTGAAATGATCAAGAGAGTACTGACCGCAATCGTTCTGATACTGATAGCCGTACCGACGATCTACTTCGGCGGCATTGCCTTTACCGTCGTTTCAACCATTTTCGGCTTGCTGGCCGGCTATGAGATCACCAGACTGCTTAATCAAGGCTGGCCGAAATGGGCAAGAATTCTCATAATCGCCTTCTTTGGCGTTTCAGCTGTTCTGGCAAACTACTTTGACCGCTATAACCTGGTCCTTCAGGGCTGTTTCCTGATCTTCCTGCTTCTGTTATTGATCTGGAACGATCAGGTTCATTTTGATGAAATCGGCATCGTCAACATCGTTTACTTCTTCATGATCACCGTCATCAGCACACTGGTAAGGATGCATCAGACCAATGTCTGGCTGAACTTCATGATCATGTTTGCGACCTACTTTACTGATACCTTCTGCCTGTTTGGCGGCATGGCATTCGGCAAGCATAAGCTCAATGAGCGCATATCTCCCAAAAAGACCATTGAAGGCTCATTCTGTGGCTGGCTGGCCGGAGCCATCATTACCACGGCCTTCGGCTTACTGGTGATCAAGGATGTCAATAAGGCATTCATCATTGCCTGCGGGCTGCTGCTGCCGATCGTGGGGCAGATGGGAGATCTGGCTTTCTCAGCAATAAAGAGATATTTCAAGATCAAGGACTTCGGTACGATCTTTCCCGGACATGGAGGTGTACTTGACCGGATTGATTCGCTGCTGTTCAACGTAACGGCTGCCTACATTCTGGCTTCAGTTATATTATGAAAAAACGCATTGTAGTATTGGGAGCATCCGGCTGCATCGGTCAGCAGACACTAGATGTCATCGCCCAGCATCCGGACCTCTATGAACTGGCAGGCATCAGCGTTGGCCATAACATCGCTTTTCTGGAAGCCTTTTTAAAGGAAAATCCGGTAGAAAATGTCTGCGTGATCGAAGAAAAGGACTGTGAATCATTGCGTCAGCGTTATCCTGACATCCGTTTTCATTGCGGACAGAATGGCCTTGATGATATCGCGGCCCTGGATAATGTCGACGTCTTATTCAATGCCATTCAGGGCTTTGACGGGCTGACGCCGACCTTAAGTGCCATAAACAAGGGCACAGACGTTGCCATTGCCAATAAGGAGTCGCTGATTGCGGCGGGAGAACTGGTGGTAAGACTGGCAAGGGAAAAGCATGTCAATCTGATACCCATTGATTCCGAGCACTCAGCCATTTTCCAGTGCATGAACGGCTATGATTACGCTGATGTAAAAAGACTGATCATCACCGCTTCCGGTGGTGCTTTCCGGGATCTGAGCAGAGAACAGCTGACCAGCGTAACGGCAGCTGATGCCCTTAAGCATCCAAAATGGTCAATGGGAAACAAGATCACCATCGATTCGGCTTCAATGATGAACAAGGGCTTTGAAATCATCGAAGCGCATGTTCTCTTTGACATGCCCTATGAGAAGATCGAAACGGTTATTCATCCGGAAAGCATCATCCACTCACTGGTGGAATTCAACGACCATTCCCTGCTGGCGGAGATGGCGGTCGCGGACATGCGGGTAGCCATTCAGTATGCCCTGAGTTATCCCCGCAAGATAGCCAATTCAACGCAGACTCTCGATCTCTGCAAACTCGGCTCGCTTAACTTCCGGCCGATGGATACCCGGCGCTTCCCTCTGGTTGATCTGGCTTATCAGGCCGGAAAGAAGGGCGGCAACATGCCGGCCATTCTCAACGGCGCCAATGAAGTGGCTGTTGACAGCTTCCTGGTCGGACACTGCCGTTTTCTGGACATTGAAAAGATCAACTTTGCCGTCTGCGCAAAGGGTGAGGAAATATATAAAAAGGACTGTGAACTGGAAGACATCGTCTTTGCCAACAGCTGGGCTAGCCAACAGGCACAGACCATGATAGACGAACTTGGCAGGTGATTTGCATGACGATAGTTTATTTTCTGTTAATGCTTGGCGTACTTATCGCCATTCATGAGGCCGGACACATGTTGGTGGCCAAGGCCTTCAATATTTATGTACGTGAATTCTCCATCGGTTTTGGACCGGTTATCTGGAAGAAACAGGGCAAGGAGACCCTCTATTCACTGCGAGCCATCCCCTTAGGCGGTTTTACCGGAATGATCGAATCGGAAGAGGAAAATACCGCCCAGAAATTCCTGGAAGGCAGCGATGAGAGTTCATCTGGCGTTGAGAAAGATAATGAGGGTGATGAAGCTGCTCAGCCGATCGTGGAAGAGGCCCGTACCTTCTACGGTGCCAAGCCCTGGAAACGCATTCTGGTGCTTCTGGCCGGCCCGGTAGCAAATCTGCTTTTGGCAATCGTCGTCTTCATGAGCATCTTCATGATCAACGGCTACGACATTCAGTATCCCAAGGCGGTCATTGAGACCGTTCTTCCCGGATCAGCCGCTGAAGAATGCGGCATTCAGCCGGGAGATGAGATAACCTTCATTACCTACAGCAACGGTGAACGGGTTAAGATCGAATCGACTTATGACGTCACCATCAATAATGAAATGCATAAGGGTGAGATGATCATAACCTTAAACCGTCAGGGCAGCAGCATTGATGTCAAACTGACACCGCGCCTTGATGAAGAAAGCGGCCGTTATCTGATCGGCGTTACCTTTGGCGGTCAGGCCAGCGAGCGCAAGCTTACCCTGCCACAGGCCATGGTCAGAGGATTTACCTATACCTTTGAAGTCATCGGCATGACCGTCAAGTCGGTAGCAATGTTGCTGAGCGGTCAGGTTGGCGCGGAAGCCATTTCCGGCACCATCGGCATTTACAGCTATACTCAGGAAGCCGTTCAGTACGGGTTCATTTCCTATCTTTCTCTGGTCGGCAGCATCTCTGTGTCCCTGGGCATCATGAACCTGCTTCCGGTACCGGTGTTTGACGGCGGCAGGATCGTTCTTACCGTCATCGAGATGATCATCGGCCACCGGCTGAGCCGTAAATTTGAGGAAACGGTACTGACCATCGGCGTCGTTCTGATCGTCATCCTGTTCCTTCTTGTGACTTATCTGGACATCACCAAATTGTTTAAATAGGAGAGCACATGCGCGGCAAGGATGATCATACCTACGTCATCAGCAATAAGAAACAGACGTTTCTGAACATTCTTTTTTCCGGAAGCGGTTTTACCGCGGTTATGATCCTGATCGAATTCTTCATCATCTATAGCGTATACCGTTATCTTTTGCCCTATGTCTGGCAATTCATATCCCTGGTATTACTGGCGGACATCATTGCGACCATTACCATTGCTTCAAGCAACACCAATCCTGACTTCAAAAAGACCTGGATAACCATCGTCTTTCTGATGCCCGGATTGGGTTTTCTTATCTATTTCCTGATCCAGTTTGACCCCTTCAACCACCGTTTCATGAAGTATTTCGTCGATATCCAGAATGGTTCAAAGGGCTACATCCAGACGCCAAGGAAACTGGAAGAGCAGATCAGAAAGGAAGACAGCGAACTTTACAAGCTGCACCGATATTTGGAGAAGACCGGCAATGACGGCATCTATACCAACTGCCGGGTTACTTATTTTGCCTCGGGAGAAGAGCAGTTCCCGGTCATGATCGAAAAGCTGAAACAGGCCAGAAAATTCATTTTCCTGGAGTATTTCGTCATCGAGACCGGAAAACTCTGGGGTGAGATACTGGAGGTACTGCTTCAGAAGGTCAGCGAGGGGGTAGATGTCAGGATCATCTATGACGGCACCTGCGACTTCAAGCATCTGCCGCATAATTACTACCGTCAGCTCAACAAGCTGGGCATCAAAACCATCAAGTTCGCCCCCATCTATCCGTTCATCTCCCAGAACTACAACTTCCGTGATCACCGCAAGACCTGCGTCATTGACGGTCAGATCGCCTTTAACGGCGGAACCAATCTGGCTGATGAATATGCCAACATTGATTCACCTTTCGGCTACTGGAAGGATTCCGCGGTAATGGTAGAAGGAGCGGCCGTACAGGCCTATACGCTGATGTTTCTGCAGATCTTCTCCGCCGGCAAGGATGCCATTGAATATCAATTCGTTGATGAAAAGACGGAGACTTATGAAGATAACGGCTACGTCATTCCCTATGCTGACATACCGGTAGACGAATATCATGTCGGCCAGCAGGTCTACATGGACCTGATCAATGACGCTACCAGAAGCATCTATATCATGACGCCCTACTTTGCCTGCGACTACATGGTTGTTTCGGCCCTTCGAAAGGCAGCCTTAAGCGGCATAGATGTCAATATCATCTTCCCGGGAATCCCCGATAAATATCTGACAAACTGCTTTGCCAAGGAAAAATACGCCTCTCTGATCAATGCCGGAGTTAATGTCTATCAGTTTACCAACGGTTTCATCCACAGCAAGCAGATCGTCGTGGACAGCCAGAAGGCGGTCGTCGGCTCCATAAACTTCGACTTTCGTTCGTTTAATTACAGCTTTGAAAACGCGACATACATGTATAACTGTTCCTGCATCAAGGACATTGAAAAGGACATGAAGCAGACAATCAGAAGATCGGAGAAGATCGAATACCCCTCTCTTAAGCGCTTCAGAAAACAGCGACTGTTAGCCCGGCTGTTTAAGATCTTTGAGCCGATGTTCTGATTTGTGTCACTGTAGTAATTCATTACGAAGAAAAACAACGCATTTTTGAAAGAAACGAACCACAGAGAAGGCCTGTAATGAATGTTTACGAGAAGAATGACATTCTATATTAATCAAGTAAAACGTCTCCCTGAAAGGCTTAAAACGGCCTGAAGCAGGTTGAAGAGCAGAGGCTCAAGCAAATCTTGAGTAAATTGTCGTAAAATCAACCGGCTCTTGCTTATCTGAATCTGAACGCAATGTTATCATCCTTTTGTAAGGAGATGACTGAAAATGAATACAAACAGCCACTATTATCTGATTGACAAAGATCTGCTGGTCAGAACCGACAGCCAGGGTTTCCATGTTTTCCATGATGCCAGATGGGTACTTACCGTAAAATCCAGTAACATGTCCGCTGATCAGTCAGAGGAAAGAATAAAGGAAATATCACCGCAGGAAGCCGCCAAGATCGCCGGCAAACAGCTTTATGATTTCCTGACCGAAAAATGGAAGGTTGACTTTCTGGAAGAAAAACTGGAATGGTATAAGAATCCAAAATGGTATGCCAAAATGGTAAAGACTGATTACTGTTATGAAGGAATAACATATCATCTTTGGCCGCAGAATCTGAACATCCGAAGCAATCAACAGGGATTCATGGAAAGCGTCCAGGATGAGATCGAAAAAGATCTTATAAAATATGGAGCGACGGAAGTATATTCACATGGCATGCTTGATTAAGCAACTGGCAATGTATCTATATTTCTAACATAATATACATTATGCGAAGTATTATAAATAAGCAGATAAAACAAAGAGGGTTATACCCTATTGTTGTTTACGGTAATTTAAATAGATTGAAACCGGTATGAAATTAACATTAATTGGTACTGAAGCATCTGGTGCTGCAACGCCTTTAATTTGAACACTGTCCATCTCTTTTATCAGAATTAGATCCTGACTTTCTTCATCCCACATATATAACTGGGATGGCGTCCACCAGTTTACGTTTAACTGACAGAATACAAAATATCTGCCACCTGTCGAGAAACATTGAGAATATAATATATCATGTCCATCAGTATGCTTATACAATTTGTTTGTTATCTTGTAAGTGAATTTCGTATCTGCAAGTTTTATCGTTGTCTGGAAAGGCTCATCAAGAAATTCGATGCCTTCATCATCGTAAATCACAGCAAAATACGTTTTTTCGGTTATCTCGTCATACATTTCTACCTTAACTAAAGGCCTCGCGTTAGCTGCTGGCAGGTCAGTCTCTTTTCTAAGATCCCGGAACTGTTCACACATTATGCCTATCATTAGACCTGAAAATACTACGGTGATCAATATTCCAATGGCATAAAACAGGATTCTAACAATTACATATATGGCGATGGCGATTTTGTATAAGAATGATTTAATGGCAGCCAATCCCATCATTTCCTTTCTTCTTTCTCTGCTCTTTCATTATAGTAGCCTAATATGTATTTAATATGTGAATTATGGCTAAATTCTACAAAAAATGCGTAATACGCTGTAATTATACAATGTATTACAGATTTTGTGCTATAATCCTAACCATATCTCTTTATTTTGTTCAAATGTATTACATTGTAAAATTGTTCAAATATTATCAATTGATAATTATTGGCTATCGGATATAAAACAAAACAACCTTGCGGTTGCTATGTTTTAGTTATCAATCTACTACCAGGAGTAATCCGATCCAGAGCCCTCCGACTATAAGCAGATTCATTATGCCTGTTATATAATGCTTTCTTATGAAATACCAGATGTGGATCATAAGGAATAATAAGGCTACAGCTGCGTATATCGATATTTTCAACATGGGGTTCATCAGGCTTATCTTCGGCAACGTTGCGGTAAAATACATCATGAAAAATAACTCCAACAACAATCCAATCGCGAAGATCTCGTTAAAGATGAACTCCAATAACGAGTTAATCTTCTTCATGCTTATGCTCTCCTTAAGTTCTACTGGAGAACGATGTCCTGTTTTCTGATGAACAGAACGCCGAGGGTATCAGGACCGCAATGTGAAGAGATCGTGCAGCCGGCCCTGCTGATGAAGATGTTCTCAAAGATGTTCTTTTCTTTAAGTTGCTGATATGTTTCCTCCAGTAAGTCAGCATCTACTCCCGAATGGGTTATAAAGACAAACTTGGGATTGATGTCTGTACTGTTTTCAAGGACGTCATTAACGTATTTTTTGACTACCATCCTGAACTTACCATGATACTTGCGTCCGATGACCATCTTGCCATCGCGCACCATGATGCTTGGTTTAATGTTCAGAAGAGCTGCAGCCCCAGCTTTCAGTGCGGATACCCGGCCGCCGGCGGTCAGGTATTCCAGATCGTTGATGACAAAGGAGGCATCTACTTTCGGGGCCAGCTTTTCCAGCTCTTCAGCGATTTCCTTACCACTCATCCCTTTCTGTGCCATCTCTGCAGCATGCAGGACCATCAATCCTCCTCCGGTGCTGAGATTCTTGGTATCAACGACATAGATGTCATCAAAGTCGAGAGCTACGGTATGAGCGTTATTAAAGGTTGAGGACATGTCAGCACTGATGGTCATAAAGACGATTGATTCGGCTTCTGACTTGCATTGCTCAAAAAACTTGTATAACTGCGCCAGATTGATGGCGGAAGTCTTAGGCAGTTCTCCGGTCTTGTCAAAATGTTCGTAAATGGCGTCAGGATCAATGTCAACGCCGTCCAGATAAGTATTTCCGCCAAGATTTACGGAAAGAGGAAGTACTCTGATGTCATATTTCTCAATCAGATCACGGGTCAGATCTGTCGTGCTGTCACTAGCGATAATAACTTTTTTCATTTATTTGTTCTCCTGAATAATAAACTGTCCGGCTTTCCGCCGGCGCATAATAATATTAGCGTTTATCAGCCCATTTAGCAACCGCAAAAACAAAAACGGCTTTAAACTGTTTCAAAAGCCGAACATACAAAGCGCAAAATCCTTTACCCTGGCCAGGTATTCCCGGACATTGCGATAAAGCATATCCGTTCCAGGATCATCGGCAGCAATTCCAATCGCCTCAATGCCCATGCTGTGAGCGATGTAGAGGGCTCTGTAGAGATGATAACGCTGAGTGATAAGAATTACGTTCTTTCCCTCAAAGTCCTTCTGAAGGCCTTTAATTGACTCCCAGGTACGGTATCCGTCTTCATCACAGATTATTCTTTCTTCCGGAAGTCCATCTGCGATGAGATAGTTCTTCATTACATCAGTTTCCCGGTTTCTTACCAAACGGTTATCACCGCTGCAGATTATCATAGCCTCATTTTGAAATCCGGCGACTTCTCTGCTCTTTTCCAGCCGCAATCGCAAAACCGTTAAAGGCTGAAACTGTTCATTAACCCGACTTCCCAATACTTCGATGAGGTCATATTCAGTTTCAATAGCTTCCGGATTATCAGCAATCAGAGGCGAGGCAACTGAAATTACATGGAAATTGATTATCGCCGTCACAAGAAAAGCTGACGCCATAAGGCCAGCAAGCAACCTTATTATCCGTGAAAAATTGCTTTTCTTCATAATGACCTCCGATAGTATGATAACACAATTAATGATATCTCCTTAATCTCCTAAGCCAAAAGAAAACACCCGGAATGATCCGGGTGATTCCATCAGGTTGCGTATTAGTCTTTCTTGATTTCGGAATCAGCGTTCTTTCTTACTGACTCGATGCCGTTCTTGCAGCCGGCCTTGGAGACATAGCCTTCAGAAGCCAGGATCGGCTCGCCGTTTCCGGCCTTCAGTCTGAATCTGAATTCACCGGCCTTGTCCTTGTAGATCTCGAACTTGGGGTTCTTCTTGCCCTCAACTTCAGCAACAGTCTGGTCTTCGATCTCGGCAACCGGAGCGTTCTTTCTTACTGACTCAATGCCGTTCTTGGCCGCTGATTCAGAAGTATACTGCTCGGAAACACCGATGACCTCACCATTTCCAGCTACCAGATTGAATCTGGCACCCTTCTCATTAACCTTTAAAGCATACTTTCCCATTATCGTTCCTCCGTATATCTTTAATTTCATTTTAGTGAGATTTGATCTCATTTTCAATAGATTCAGCTTTTAATTTGATTTCATTTTAACCAATTATGAACAGGAAAACCTACTTTAGACTGTTAAGCAGACCGTCATCGATCTTACCCCAGGCACCGGCTCCCTCACCGGAACACTCGACATGGATTCCTACGGTTACCAGATCACCGGTTTTAACCGGAATGTCGCTGATCACCGGAGTGTCCCAGCTGTTATAGAAGGTAATCCTGGAAGGACAGGTAGCGTATAGTTTGCCGTTGATCTTTACATAACTGTAGATGTTGGTCTTGCCGCCGTCGCCGCCCATGATCGAGATGGAAAAGCGGTACTTTCCTTCCGGAAGGTCGCTTACGCTCTGTTCCAAATCAAAGTTGATTGAACCGGGTACGGCTGACCAGAAGTGGCCATGCCAGCTGCCGGTAAGAGAATCTGTCGCCTTTTCTTCCAGATAAAGTTCACTGGCCTTGCCGTATTCAACAAACTGCCAGGGCTCGGGTTTACCGGTTTCAAAGGAATAATTCTGAAGATAGTTATATTCGATCAGGGAAAGGTTGCAGACGGCTTTCTGACCACCAGCCTGACCGTTGATGACATATTTCCCTATTCCGCTTTCCTTCAGTTTTTCCAGATCAGTCGGTTCCCATTGTACCGGTATTTCCTTTCGGGAGTTGTCAGACATGATCGCAAATACGGTGTCGGGAAGGACGATCTCGCCATTGATGTCACATATCAGATCGGTGTCAGCGATTGCATCAGCCACCAGAGGAAGTTCATTGCCCTTGCGGATCAGATTGAACAGCTTAAGAGATTCCAAAGGCAATCCTCCGGCATCAAACAAGGACTGATTATCCACGGCAGAACCGCCGTAATACTTTCCGGCATCTTCGGGATCGTACTGTCTGGCATAGCTGGAAGCCCAACCAGATCCGAATTCTTCCCAGAGCTTAAGATTGTCCTCATAACTCTTCATGCCCACACTCAGCCAGGCCGGTTCCCAGTAACAGACACCGATACCATTCTTCATCTTGCTGACGGCTGAAATGATGTCGGAAATGCAGTTGGCCTGTCCCTGAACGGTATAGGGATAGTTCTTAACGACCGCAGAGCCGTCGGAGATGGTATTGCCGAAGAAATCGGAATCATAACTGGTATAGGCATAGGAAGTCTCCATGACCATGGTCTTCTTGCCGTACTTTTCGGCGATCATGTTCATCTCATTGTTCAGATTCTCCAGTGTTCCGTGCCAATAGGGGTAATAGGATGTCGCAAAGACATCATAATCCAGCCCATAGTACTGAAGCTTGGAAGCGTAGGAATCGTAGTTATTGTTTTCCGGATTGGCAAAATGGACGGCGATCAAACTCTTGGGAAGCACTTCCCGGACCGCCTTGGAACCGGCTATCATCAATGTGCAGATGTTCATCCAGCTGCTTTCACCGCACAGCTTGCCGTTAGTCTCATTGCCAAGGGTTACCATGGTAACGTCAACTTTGTTTTTCTTAAGCAGTTTCAGCGAATCAACCGTAAACTGATAAAGCTGCTCCGCTTTTTCTTCAATGGAGAGTGAGCGCCAGGCCTTGGGAGCCATCTGCTTGCCGGGATCAGCCCAGAAATCAGAATAATGGAAATCGACGATCAGCTTAAGACCGTACTGCGCTGCTCTTTTGCCGATCTCGACAGCGTTATTGATGTCGCAGTTGCCTCCGCCGTATCCCCGGCCCTGGGAGTCAAAGGGATCATTCCAGACTCTTACCCTTATGGTATTGATGCCGCTTTCAGCCAGGGTTTTCAGCAAGTCCTGCTCATTGGCTTCCCAACCATAGAATTTCACACCGGAGGCTTCCAAAGACCTCAGGGAGCTGATATCGGCTCCCAGGATAAAATCCTCAGGCAGATCGATTTTGCGTACGTAGAGGCTCTCAGAGCGCTCCGCAAGCTCATTTGCCGGCTTTTTATTCTGACAGCCGGCAAAACTAAACATCATCAGTAAACTCAGTATTGCACAGATAATTCTTTTCATTTTCCTTACTTCTTATCCGCCAGTACGGCAATCGAATATGGCGGCAGTTGCAGAGTTGAACCCTTATAGGTAACTTTCCCGGTAGATGCCACGGCATATTCAAATGTCTTAAATTCTCCAACCGATGACAAATCTACCGTAGCGGTTTCTTCATTGGAGAAGTTAATGACAATGGCAACGCTCTGCTCGTTCCAGGTCTTTTCAAATACCAGAATGCCGTTGCCCATCAGCTCATCGTAGAATTTCATCTCGCCCCTGGCGATCTGAGGATATTTGTTACGCAGATAGTTGATCTGCTTATGGTAGTTCAGTAAGGAATTCTTATCCTTCTGCTGCTGCTTGACACCCGGCCAGGCGTATTCCCATTGAGTTGATCCTGAAGGGTTCTTGCACTGCGCTGATGCATCGTCGCTGTCCCACAGCATGGCGATGCGCTTGTTTTCATCCTTGCCGGAGCCGATCATGCCGATCTCAGTGCCGTAGTAAGTGTACAGACAGCCGTTGAACATGCCGGCCAGGCCATAGACGAACTTGAGCTTTTCCAGCTGGGAGCGTCCGATGCCGCCGGTAATGCGGTTGACATCGTGGTTATCCAGGAAGATGGCGGGAATATGTCCGTTGGTGATTTCCACGGCCTTCTTAAGGGCGTTGCGGAAATAACTGGGCGCTGAAGAAACGTTCAAGGTCTTGGCAATGGTACCGTCGGCCTGGGCAAAGGAGAAATGGAAGAAGGAATCAACGCCGGAATTGTAGTAATTCCTGATAGTGGTATCCGAGTCCCAGCATTCCCCGACGATGTAGCAGTCATTCTTGATAGCTTTGGCCTGCTCATTCAACCAGGCCAGGAAGGTAACGTTAGCATGGCTGTTTCCGGTGACATAGCTGGTAACGGCATCCAGACGGAAGCCATCGACACCCCTGTCCAGCCAGAACTTCATGATCTTGACGATCTCAGCGCGGACATCCTTGTTATCAAGATTGAGATCAGGCATCGTATTGACGAAGCGGGCTTCATAATACAGACCGTTGACCTTGGTGGCGTAGCCAGGCTGAGGCGTAGTGGAGAAGTTATACCAGTTTACATAATCCTCACTCTGCCCTGACAGGGCATTTTTCCAGGCATTGATGAACCATTGATGCTTGTCGGAAGTATGATTGACGACCAGGTCGATGATGATGTTGATGTTCTTTTCGTGTGCCTTGGCTACCAGATTGTCAAAGTCCTGCAAGGTGCCATAAGAAGGATCGATGTCATAGTAATCAGTCACATCATACTTATGATAGGAAGGGGATGGATGGATGGGCATCAGCCAGATGGCGGTATAGCCCATTTCCTGCAGATAATCCAGCTTGGAGGTTACCCCGTTGATATCACCTGTCCCGTCTCCGTTGGAGTCGCAGAAGGATGCTACGAAGATCTCGTAGACATTGCGGTATTTGTCATCAACTATTTCAACGCTTTTGTTTTCTTTCGAGCATCCGGATGAAAACAGCAGAAGCAGCACAGCTAATATCAATGAGAATATCCTTTTCATGGTTCTTCCTCCTTGGAAAGCTGAACGCAAAACGGATTACCGCCTGCGTTCAGCTGTCTTTAATGAATTGTGATTATAACAGAATGTTATTGGTGGTTTCCGGATCAAAGAAATGCATCGCCTTACCTTCGAAGGTGACGAAGATCGGCGTTCCATGATGGAGAGAATGTCTGAACTTCTCATCCATGGAAATGGTCGGTACTCTGACTATGATCCGCTTGCCGGTTTCGGTAGTAACGTGCAGATGCAGCTCAGAGCCCATCATTTCATTGACTTCCAGAGCGCATTCCAGAGCGTTTTCACTCTTGCCGGGGGCCAGAGACATGTGCTCAGGTCTGACACCGAGAGTGATCTTACGGGATTCAATGCCCTTTTCCTTCAGAGCCTTACCTTTCTCTCCGGTAACTTCGAAACGATGGCCTTCAGTCTCAACGAAGTACTTATCTCCGTCTTTTACCAGCTGAGCATCAAAGAAGTTCATCTGCGGTGCACCGATGAAACCGGCGACGAACAGATTGGCCGGCATGTCAAATACGCCCTGCGGGGTATCGACCTGCTGGATGTAGCCATCCTTCATAATGACAATTCTATCACCCAGGGTCATGGCTTCGGTCTGGTCATGAGTAACGTAAATGAATGTTGAGTCGATCTTTTCTCTTAACAGGATGATCTCCGCACGCATCTGGTTACGCAGTTTGGCATCCAGGTTACTTAACGGCTCGTCCATTAGGAAGACCTTGGAATCTCTGACCATGGCACGTCCAATGGCGACACGCTGTCTCTGACCACCGGAAAGCTGTTTCGGCTTGCGGGTCAGGTATTCGGTGATGCCTAAGATCTGGGCTGCATTGGTAACCCGCTGGTAGATCTCATCTTCACTCATCTTCGGTTTCTTCAGTCTTAATGAGAAAGCCATGTTCTCATAGACGGTCAGATGCGGGTAAAGCGCATAGTTCTGGAACACAAGGCCAACTCCTCGGTGTTCAGGCTCCAGGTTCGTCACATCGGTGTCGCCGAAGAAGATTTTCCCGCTTGTCGGCTTCTCCAGCCCGCAGATG